>Ga0256844_10000153_pt1 | contig 28394 bp, 32 predicted proteins | sample MusselsmetaG_FD_189100 | JGI IMG/M metagenome (GOLD analysis project Ga0256844, IMG submission 189100) | Mussel associated microbial communities from hydrothermal vent at the East Pacific Rise, Pacific Ocean - Mussels | ecosystem: Host-associated > Mollusca > Shell > Unclassified ... | reverse complement strand
TATGACACTCTCTACAAGAGGTTGCCCCCTTCATCAAATGATTAAAGAGTGGGTAAGAGAGGCAGTTGAGAAACTAAATGGTGTAGGAGAAGTTGAAGTTGAGGTAGTATGGGAACCTGCATGGAACATCTCTATGGCAGACGATAATGTCAAACAGGCATTGGGAGGCATGTAGGCAAACCAGAATTAATGTTCCAAATTCATCACGTAGGGTCGATTTATCGACCATAAAATAGGTATTTATTGCAATTCGTGGTCGATAAATCGACCCTACAGAATTCAAATTTTCTTTAAGTCATTGGCATTATCGGTTTACCGACCATCAAATAGATAGATAGATATTTATTTGATGGTCGATATTTTTTGTACAACCTCTTTTAAGAGATAATCTTTTTTCAAAAGTTTATCTTTTAAAATCACTACCGATTTACAATCTTTTTTTGCAAAGCGTACAAACATACTTGCTTTAATAATATCCCCTTTTTCAAACTGCATACCTCTATAAATAAAGCTCTTGCTCTCTTTTGCTTCTAAGTTGTTTATTCGTGCATTGCTGTGTGCTTTAGCAGGAATAATTATTTTTTTTCCATCTTTGTCTTTAAAGGTATATTCAAAAAATACTTGGGCATCTTCACTGGGTTCTATTTTATAATTTTTCCAAATCTCTTTCCCCTCTCGAATAAGTTTAACTTCAAGGTATTTTACCCTTGCAGGTTGGACAATAAGGGGGTGTCCCATCTTATTGGTTAATGTTACTTTAACTCCATCTTTTAGGGTACTAATATTTATATCTACTCCTGTGGCTCGAAATGTTTTGTCATAAATACCTAAAAACTTATGACTGACATGCTCTCCTCTGGCACGTTTATCCATTTTTTCAGCACCACCCTCAAGCTTTGGCATGTGACACTTAATACACTCTAAGCTGTTTTGATTTTTTTGCATGGCTCTAAAGATAGTGACATTGTTATCATTAAGTTTATGAGAGTGACAGCCCATACAGACTTTTTTAGCATAAACAGGGTTTGAGCTAGAAGAGTGTTTATCACTCTCGTCAAGGTTTATTAAACGTCCATAGAGGGTTGGTTTAAAATTTTTAGCCTGTCGTGCCTTGGTATTAATGTTATGATTATGTGCCGTTTTTACATAAGCAATGGTATGACAGAAATAGCAACTTATGGCATCTGTGTGTGTTTTATTAGCCTTATCAGGTCTGGACTCTCCACTTATTAGCTCTTTAAGATTATTCGCCATTGGCATATGACAAATGGCACACTCGTATTTTTTATTACTTACTTTATCGGCTATCTTTCGATGAAGTTCATCATTGAAATAGCTTTTTACATGAGCTGAAGTTTGATACTCCTCATAGATTTCTTCATGACATTCACTGCAAGAGTGGTTGTCCAAATATCTATTTTGTGCCAAAATAAGAGTAGAAAAAAATAAAATAGAAAAGAGAAGTTGTTTCATTGAAAACTCCTAAAAAATTATGTACTTAAGGGAACTCCTTAGGGAAAGAAGGGTTTCCATTTTTATGAAAGAATGAGTTCCCTTAAGCATAAAGTTTCTAAAGCACCCCCAAAAGGGTACTTTAAAGTTGATGCTAATTATGCACCTGGAATATGTTGTCTATGCTCTACAGAGTATGTAAATGTTGGTGTGGTTAAGTTATTGATATATTTAACAAACTCACCTGTTTGAGAGTTGTAAATACCAATTCTACCTGTTGTCCACTCAGAAATCATTGTCCACTTACCATGATTGGCAGGTTCTGCATGAAGAAGTCTTGGTTGAATAGGTGTTTTCACAGGAGCACCCAATTTGTCTGTATGAGGTACAATTTTCTCTTTACCAAATTTTTCCTCTTTTTGTACAGCTACAACAGTTTGTGTTGCATCCCACTCTTGAAGAACTTTTTTAGTTTTAGCATCAATTAATTGACCTTTCTTTTTACCCACTTTAATGATTTTTTCAATCTCTAAAGACTCTTTGTTCAGAAGGTGAACTTCGTTGTATTTCTCTGGTTTAGCAAGTACACAGTCAGCCCATACATATGGTGTATCATGTGCAGTACCTACAAAAAGACCCCCACCAGCTGTTTTAACTTTTTTAACAATTTTCCAATTTGAATCCCAAATAACAATTGAACCAATGTTCATAGAAACCGTAGCATGAAGTTGTTTTTTAAGCTTTTTACTGTACCAAGATGAACCTTGACCTGGGTGTGGCTTAGATTTTTTACCTGTATGAATTTTTGCAGCAAGATTTTTCTCTTTAAAATCAACAATACCCATTACATCAGACCCTTGAGAAGCAATCATGAAGTAACGACCAAAATCTTCTCCCTCATCTTCATTTAAGAATGCATCATGAAGAATTTTACCAATTTTTGGAATATCTCCAACAATAGGGAAACCTTTTTTAGAATAATCGATAATATAAGTATGCCCACCATCTTTAAGTGCCATTGCAAAGTATGGTCCATAAGGAGTATCTGCTAAAGAAGCCACACGACTAGGTCCGATTTGACCATCCGGATCAATTACACGAGAAGTATCGTATGCTTTTAGTGGTTCTAACGTTTTTGCATCACAAAGAACTGCTCCACCTGGATTGTAGTTACCTGCAATGACATATTTACCATCTGGAGAAACAGCCAATCCTCTTGACTCTTGACCTACTTGAACTGTTGCCAGTGTTGGTTGACCAGGTGCTGCAATATCAAACATACTCAATTTTCCAGAACGTGAAATTGAATAAGCATATCGAGGATTTGCTTTATTGGTTACAGTTACGTGAACAGCAAATCCAGCTTTATGTCGGCTAAGTACTTTTCCATTTGTTGAGTCAATAAAGTCAACCAAAGAAGCATCTCTTTCTGTTGCAAAGGTAATGTCTTTTACATTTTTAACTTCTGCACCTTTATAAGTCATTGCACCATTTTTACCCACTGGATATTTTTTAGCAAGTTTTTCAATATCTACTAATTTAGTCCATGTTTTTTTAACATCATCAAGAACAAGTGTAAGCTCAACAGTATTTTTCCAATCCATCAACCAATCAAGCATACCTGTTGCATCATCTTTAGAGAACTTACTACTCCATGATGGCATTGCTGTATTTGGAATACCATTCATAATCGCTTCACTTAAAAACTCTCTACTCTTCTTTTTAAGTGCATCAGGTCTAAGGTCTGAACCAACACCACCTTGATGGATAGGACCGTGACACCCTTGACACTCTTTCTCATAAACTTCTGCAAAATTCATTGTTGATGTTCCTGCAAATGCAAATGTTGCTGTTGCAGCAGCAATACTTAAAATTCTTTTCATTGTTTTTCCTTTATGGTTCAAACAAACTTTGATATTTACCCCTATCAAAGCTCATTTAGATAAAATATTCTGTCTGATTATTCAGACACCAAACATTTGGGGCTACGCTTAGCCCCACCCCTCATTTAAAAAGCTTACTGCTCTTCTAACTTCTTCTTTTCCTGTTTATAAATCCAGAACATTGGTAAAATAATTACTGTATGTAAAAAGATAGTTAGGGTTAATGGTCCTTGATTTAGTGTGGCAAAAAAACTTGGTACTAAATCTGTCATTGGTTCAAAAAACATCGGGTCTCCTTTATGTCAAATTTTATGGGGCAGAAGTTACTCTACCCCTACAAAGCTATGCTTCTGACGCTTGTGCGTTTTTACCAATAGTAAGTAAATCCCAAACAAGATAGATAAATCCAATGAATGTAACAACACCCATAATGGTTCTCCAAAGTTGTGCTTGAACGTACCAAGGTAACTCTTGAGCGATAAAGAATGCATTCCATGTTGCACCCATTTCTCCTCTTTCAACCATAACTTGCTCATATCCTGCAATCGTCAAGGCAATGGTCATTCCAAGAACACCAAAGGTGATAAGGAAAATTCCCATTTTAGATTTGAATGTTGCACTCATAACTTTTACACCATATGCTTTTTGAATACCATAATACATCATCCCAATAAGAATGGTTGCATACGCTCCAAAAAATGCCAAGTGACCATGTGCTGCTGTAAACTGTGTACCATGAGTATAAATGTTTACTTGCGGTAAAGTATGGAAGAATCCCCAAATACCAGCACCCAAGAAGTTACCAAACGCATTGGTTACAATCCAAGCCATAGCAGGACCATTGGTAACCACTGATTTAGGTTCACCTTTAGCTTCATGCGCACCTTGCTCTTTACCCCAATCATAAAGGACATGAACAAACATCGCAATAAGTGGTACAGGTTCTAAAGCAGAGAACAATGCTCCAATTTCCCACCAGTACTCAGGTGTACCAATCCAAAAGTAGTGGTGTCCCATTCCAAGAATACCTGAACCAAAGAGCATAAGAACTTCAATCCATAACCACATCTCAACAACTTCACGTTTAGCACCAATTAATCGAATTAAAGCAAATGCTGCTAAAGTACCAACAAATACTTCCCAAGTAGCTTCAACCCAAAGGTGTATAACCCACCACCACCAGAATTGATCCATAGAGATATTATCTGTATAGAACATACCTGCTAAGTATAGACCTGCGAGTGCCAATAAGTTGGCAACCATAACTGTCATGATACCTGTTTTCTCGCCCTTCATATAGGTTGCAAAAACATTAAAGTAGAAGATAAGTACAACAACTACAATACCAATATCTGCCCATCTTGGAGCTTCAATATACTCACGACCTTCATGAATTAACCATAAAGAAGCTTCTGTACCTGAACCAACTTGAACGATAATATAGACAAGAACAACTACTGTAACAGCTGCTGTTAATACCCAAAAACCTAACTTACCAAGACCAAGTCCCACACCTTCGTGTCCAGTCTCTTCAGTTAACATCATGTATGTTGCACCAATCATTGCGTAAAGCATCCACACAACAAGTGCATTAATGTGTACCATTCGTGCTACAGAGAAATCAAAAATTTCAAATAAGAAATTTGGAGCTAAAAATTGAATCGCTGCAATAAGCCCCATAAGTAATTGTGCACCAAAGAGTATAATTGCTACTCTAAAGTACATCATTCCTAACTTTTGACCGTCAGTTGTTAAACTGTTTGTTTTTATACTAGTGAGCATTTGTTTTCTCCTCCTCTACACCAAAGTTTCTTGGAAAACCATTTGTATCAATAGAACTCATATGTTTTAAGAATGCTACCAATCCTTTTGCTTCATCAGCCGTAATTCCAAGTTCTGGCATCATTCTTGCATGAGTAGGATAAGTTGATGGATGCATCAAAAATTCTGCCATCGCTTCCTCTTTTGTACTTTTTCCTGTCATTGCTTGAAGAGGTCCACCATCTTTCCATGCTGGATCTAACCATGCTTTAGTAAGGTCTGGAGCAAAATATGCACCATTACCCAAAAGTGTATGACAGTTCATACAGTTTTTTGCTTGTGATGTAAGTTTTCCAAGATGTAATAAATCTCTAGCCTCTTTTTCACTCCACTCTTTCCCAAAGAATGGCTCTTTTTCTCCAATTACAGGAACTTCATGTCCTCTTTTTGCACTCATTTTATAATCAATATGGTAATTGATTACTGTTGGTGCTGGTACTCTTTTTGTCACACCATTTTTAAGGTCAGCATCTGTACCCATAGTAATTTGTCCCAATGTATCAAAGGTTAACCAAATCAATAAGATAGATGCGAACCCAGTTACCCAAGCAGCTGATCTTCGCCAAAACGCTACACTCGTCCAGACCGATAGATTTTTATTTGCCATGTCTCCTCCTTAATCTTTTTCTTGTGTTTTAATGTTATTATGCTCATATCTTTTTTCTGAGTCCTCGATTAGTTGAAAATATAAATGTGGGATAAAAAGGTAAGCTATCATCGTTATCATCAATACTTTACTCGTAAAAGGTTCACTCTGAATCATAACCGAAAGGTCATATAAGCAATAAGTCTGCAATGCCCAAAATAGGTATCCAAAATTAATCCACTTTTTAGAGAAAAAACCCATTTTTGCCAGTGTAATGGTTGCTGCATATGCCACACCAAACACTAAAACCAAAGTAGAGACAATAAAGATGGGTAAAAACATCTCAGGTGCAATCTCTGGTCGTATAATCAGTTCTTCTATCATTGAAGGAATCCTTTTGAATATTTATTTTGACTAAAAGCATATTGTATTATTACTTGTTAGCTTCAATAATTGATTGATATATATCAACCATCAATATAAAACTTTTTTAATAGTTAATCATAATTTTTAATTATAATTAACTATCTATTTAATTAAGCATCTAGCAGAGTGAAAAACACGACCATAATGGGGTGAAGCAAAGACATCTCCCTCTAAAGACCACTCTCTACTAAGGTCTACATTTACAGATTGTGCTACTTTTCGTGTAGCTCTACTCTCACAAATAATTGTTTTTCCCTCTTTAAAAGCACCTTTTACCTCGTTCATTCTATCGGTGGTTATTTTATAGTGCATTCCTATTGCTAAACTTAGAAATAGTCCTACCCAAACCAATCCTTTTAAGACAGCTCCTTGACCAAAAAATGGTCGTGTTGTCACAAAAAGTGTTACTGCCAAAACAGCAAAGGCAATCACCAAATATCCTGCTTCTAACTCTAAAAATTTTTCCATAATAACTCCTAGTTTTATAATTTTAAAAATAGTAACACAAACCTATAGCCTCATAATTGACATACATCAACCCAATAAAGTGAAAAAAAATCTATACTAATAAAAAAAGAAATGAGAGCCCTATGAAAACCTATCTATTTATTGCACTAACCATTGGTATGACCCTTATGGCAGTTGTTGCCTTTCAACAAGCCAGACCTGTAGCCAAAGCACCCATCTATAAAAAAATTCAAAATTATTCCCCCTATTATATAGATAAACGCTTTGGAGGATTACAGATTATGAGTAAAGAGGATGCAAGTTTTAAAGAGAAACCAGTCAATATGGAAGTTTTTCATCGTTTAGAATTTCTTGAAAAAGAGTGGGCAAAAAAACATCTTACCCTATCGGACAACACTATTGTAGTTAAAGACAACAATGGAACAGAGATTACAGCCATCAATATTTTAACCCAAGAAGATGAAAGTTTCATCCATAGTTTTTACGGAATATAAAAGATGAATCCTATTGTTATGACACTTATCTTTTCCTTGGTTATGCTTATGTTTATGGCATTTCCTGCCATGAAAATAGTTGAGTGGATTCATCAAAGAAAAGAGCTATCACAAAAGGTACAAAATAATTTGACCATTATCATTACGATTCTCCTCTCTTTAATAATAGGCATTTTTTTAAACGTTTAATTTAAGAAGATTCTCCTCTTCCCATTCTTCAAAGCTGGAAGAGAAGTATTTGATACGCACTTTTTTAAACTCTCGTGTTGAGTAGAGTGGTCGTCTTGAAAAATGCTCTATCTCTAAAGCCATCTCAGCAATAATAGCATTGGTCTCTTCAGTTGTTTTTCCATGAACCATTGTAAAAAGATTATAAGGCCAATTTGCATATTTAGGGCGTAAATAGCAATGGCTAACAGCTGAAAATTCAGCTGCTTTTTTACCTATTTCCTCTCCTTTACGCTCATCTATATCCCATACCACCATGGCATTGGCATTAAACCCTGCTTTTCTATGGTTTAGAATTCCTGCAAAACGACGCATCACTCCTGTCTCTTTCAACTCATTTAATATTCCAAAAAACTCTTCATAACTTAAACCCAACTTATCAATAGTCTCTTGAAAAGGTTCTGAGACAATAGGTATGTCATGTTGTGCAAGAGCAATTACTTTGTGATGAAGTGGTGTTAACTCAATAAACTGTTTTTTTACTTTAGCTACTTTCTCTTTTTTTGCATCTTTTCCTGTAGTATTCAATTTCACAGATATTTTAAATAACTTAAGCGTTGGAAGCATAATGTACTCTAGTGCATTGGTTTTTTTTGCTAAAAATTCAACTGTTTTTTTTAAACCCAATTTAGAATCGGGTGCAACTGCCAGTGTAAACCATATATTAAACGGATGTTCTCTCTCGTAGTTATGAGAGATACCTGGATGGGTATTAATAATTTCAACGGCTCTCTCAATATCTTTTCGTTTTACTTTAAAAGAGACCAATGAGGAGCTATAGCCTAAACGTTTGGTATCAAAGATAGGAGAAATTTGTCGAATAATTTTGTTCGCTTTCTCTTCTTTTATAAGTTTTATAATCGTCTTTTCATCTGTACCAAGCTCTTTGGCAATAGATTCAAAAGGTTTTGGGACTAAGGGAAATTTTTTTTGAATGATAGAGAGTAGTTCCGCTTTCATAAATGCACTCCTAAATTTTTTTGTTATTAATTGTTTAATATTTAGAGTATACTTACTTTAAAAACAGTTAGCCTTGACGCATATCAAGGAGTGTTCATCTAAGCTTTTTTATTTAAAATTTTGCTTCATAAAGGCATCTGTTTTCTCTTCAAAAAACATCATTCGTTTTTTTCCTTTAGGCATTGTTTTACGTAAAGACCTCATCTCACTTAAAAAATTTTCAATACTAGAAGGAATCAACTTTTCAACATAAATGCGTAGACGTTTTGCCAATGCAGGAGAAGCACCAGAGGTAGAGATAGAGATGGTTAAATCTCCTTTTTTGACATAAGAGGGAAAAATAAAATCACAATAAGCAGTATTGTCAACCGAGTTAACTAAAATACGTGAACTTCGACTCTCTTCAAAAATTTCTTTATGTAATTCAATGGTATCGGTTGCCACAATAACAACATCAAAACCTTCTATGTCTCCAAGAAGATAAGCCCGTTCAACCATTAAAATTTTATGTTGATAAGCAAACACAATAAATTCAGCAGAGAACTCTTTTGAAACAACTGTAATCTCTGTGGTAAAATCAACCAATTTTTCGAGCTTCTCTAATGCAATAGAACCTCCACCGACCAAAAGAATTTTCTTATCATTTAGATTAAGATATGCTGGAAAAAATGACACCCTTACGCCCTTTCTGTTAATGCTAATTTTGCCTTAAAAATATCAATACAGTTTCTACACTCTTTAACCGTATTGGTCTCTACAATTAGATGAAGTGCCTCTTCATTCAATATTTTCATCTTCCCTTTCTCCATAGCAATAATACTCTCTTTCTTAAATTTTGTTATAACCCTAGAGAATGTTTCAGGAGTCAAATTTAAAATTCGAGCTATCTCATTGTTTCTAAAACGATGGAGTGTTCCTATTTTCTCAAGCATCAAGTCAGCAACCTTAGCCTCTGAAGAGAGAATCGTCTCTTTATGTACCAACGAAGAGAGAATCATTACTTTAGAAGTAAGAGAGCGAATTAATCCCAAAGAAAATTCTCTGTTATCAAGATATTGATAAACTTTATTAAAATGGAGTAGACCCATTTTACCCTCTGTTAAAAACTCACATGTTGCAGGAAAAGGCTCTTTTTCAAAACAGACATACTCACCAATAGTATCAGGTGCATCCATCTGTTGAATATGAATATGTGAACCTTTAGGAGAAGTTTTATAGAGATGAACAGACCCCTCCAAAAGAATATGAAGGTAGTCACTTGAATCACCTTCATAGAAAACAATACTATTTTTTGTGAATCTTTTAACATAAATACTGTCTTGAAGCTCTTTATGAAACTTTTTATCTAAGTCTGAGAACATGGGAATATGTTGAATCTCAATCATATAGCCTCCAATTATTTTTATCTTTACTATATATTATAATACTACAGATAACTTCAACTTTTTCCATAAAGTGTTAAATTAATACACATTTGATAGAGAACCCAAATAACATGTAATGGGTTAAACTCTCTCAAACCAGTTTAACTGTTCTCTTAGCTCAACAACCCTTCCTACCACAATTAATGCAGGAGTAGGTAAATCTTTTGCCAACTCCCAAATGGTATCAAGTGTTCCAATCACGGTCTTTTCATCTTTGGTTGTCCCTCTACTAATAACAGCAACTGGGTAATCTTTTGGTTTGCCTATATCCATAAGCTTTTTACTAATATGTTTTAAACGATGTAATCCCATTAAAAAGATAATGGTATCGTCACTTTTAAAATTTTCCCATGTAATTTGAGAGTGCTCTTTATTATGAGACTCATGCCCTGTTACCACTCTAAATGAGACAGTAATTCCTCTATGTGTTACAGGAATTCCTGCATATTCAGGTACAGCAATAGCTGAGGTAATGCCAGGAATAAACTCAAATTTTATATCTCGTTCATAGAGATAAATTCCCTCCTCTCCTCCTCGACCAAAAACCAAGGGGTCTCCACCTTTTAAACGAACAACATTTTCGTGTTTTAGTGCATTCTGATAGATAACCTCATTGATTTGATCTTGTGGTAGAGAGTGTTTTTTGTCCTCTTTGCCCACATAAACAAACTCACAACCATCTTTTGCCTCTTGCAAAATATCAGGATTGGCCAACCTATCATAAATAATTACATCTGCCTCACGTACCACACGTAACGCCTTAATTGTTAACAACTCCATATCACCAGGTCCTGCTCCTGTTAAATAAACCATTACTTTTTATCCTTTGTTTTTGCTAATTCTTGATCATAAATAAAAATACCTGAAGGACTTTTTAACTGAAAGATTTCTCTCTCTAAAAACCACTCTTTTGTATTAATAACATTAACTTGATTTGCATCATTAACAGAGACATAAAGATAATCATCTCTGTTTGACCAACGTACATGCAGAACTTTACCATTAAATTTAAAAGTGTGTACTATTTTTAATGTTTTTGTATCAACAATTTGAATGGTTGGAAAATTTTTCCCTGAAAAAGTAACGGCTAAATATTTCTTGTCTGGGCTTAGTGATGTGAATACGGGTAGACCTTGCATCTCGATATTTTTAATAAATTTAAAACTTTTATCATAAACCATTACAACACTACTTCCAACAGAGGGGATAAATGTCTTATCTTTACTAAGCGACCAAAAACCAAAATGAGGCACTTTTAAGACAGGTTTATTATCTTTTGCAGTTACGGCTATCTCTTTAAATTTCATGGTATCAAGGTCAATTACTCCAAACGATTTGCTTAAAAAGAAACCTACAATATAGGTGTTTTTCTCAATCATTGCATCAAAAGGCATCTTTCCCACTTTAAACTCTTTAAAAATTTTAAACTTAGGAAGAGTTTTTCCTGCATTTTCATCTTTAAGTATCGTAACTTTATCAGAATCCATTTGAGCAAAAATAAGCATATCTTTGTAGATTTTAATCCCTACATTTTTAGAACCTGTTTTAATTTTATCTATTGGTTTTAAGTCACGTGTTAAAATATCAACCGACTTATCATCATAGTTGGCAACAGCCACATAATTTTTACCAATAACAAAACCAATCGCACTTTTAGATGTTTTATACTCATGCAGAACTTTTTCACTCTCTGGATCAAAATGTACTACAAAACCATCTCGACTAATTAAATAACCATCCTTACCATCGAATTTAATAATTCCATGGTTCATATTGTGCATGTTTCTCATATGTGACTTGGTTAAACCTTTATTGATAATGGCTATAGATGAACTCTCTCTCTCCACTACAAATATCTTCTCACTTGCACTGGGTGTTCCTGCAAACATCATTACTGTTGTCATTAAACTTAATACTATTTTTTTCACTATATTAACTCCTATTTTTTCTATAAATAACACGATGGGTCTTCTGCCCAAATATCTCCATGAATGGCGTAAGCTCTACTTCTTGACCCACCATTACAGATGTTTAAATATTCACACTTTTCACATTTCCCCCCTAAGACTCTGGGGTGTACTCGTAATTTTTTCAGTAACTCACTGGGCTTATCTGTCCAAATATCTGAGAAGTCTTGATGAAAAATATTTCCTATAAGTGTAGGAAAGAAAGGATCAGGCTTTACATTTCCCTCTGCATCTATGTTGAGTAGTTTACGTCCAGCAGAGTTTCCTCCCCATGTAATGAGACGCTTTTTCATCTCTGTAGCATGTTCTGGATATTGTTTAATAAATCTGTCATAAAAGAGTATTGCATCCATCTCCATGTTTCCTGTCACTATCTCTATATCACGACGGCTTTCATGGTATTCAAATGCTTTATCTAAAATATAATTAACAGCCTCAACCCTCTGCTCTTTGCTTAAATCCATCTCTAAATTATCAAGTCCACGACCTGAGTAAACCAAATGGGAGATGTAGATTTTTGGAATATTGTGCTTCTCTGCCAAATCAAAAATAAATGCCAAATCATCATAGGTATCTTTGGTCAGCGTAAAACGAATACCAACTTTTGTCTGTCCATAACTGTTGAGTAAATCAACAGCCTTCATGGAAGCAACAAAAGAGCCTTCTAGTCCACGAAAAGCATCATGTACTTTTTGGCTACCATCAATACTAATACCAATATAGTTAAAAGTATCCAAAATCTTTTGGGCATTGGATTTTTTAACATAAAGTCCATTGGTAGATAAATAGGTAACAATACCCAGCTCTTTACAACGTGATGCAATATCATAAATATCATGCCGTGTAAGTGGTTCTCCCCCTGAAAAGATTAAAAACTTAACGCCATTGGCTTTTAACTTTGGTAAGGTATCCATTATTTTTTGAGTGCTTAACGTATCTATAGAATCAAGTTCTGCTTTGGAGTAACAGTGAAGACATGAGAGATTACAACGATTTGTAAAATTCCAAATAGCAATACTCCCATCTAAAGAACGTGCAGGTCTTCCCTCAATAACACTGTTTAAAAGATTAGAAAGTCGAAACATTATTTCCCTTTTTTTGTCATATTTGTATCGGGTTTATAAGATAAGATATAGTCTGAAATCGAAGTTAAATTGTCATCGGAGAGTTGAAAGGAAGGCATGGCATTACGCTTATAGCCAAAAATTTTAGAGACAGCTTTGGGGTCACTAATCATCGCTTTAATTTCACTGCCATTACGTTTGGAAGCAATCTCTTCAAAAGAGGGTCCAAATGCTTCAGCAGTTTGATGATGACATCCCCAACAGTAGGTTTTAAAAACCTCTTCCCCACCAATTCCAAAGAGTGAACTGTTTATTAAAATTAAACTTGATAATGAAATAACCACTTTTTTCATTTTTTGCATAGAATAGCCTTTGTTTATTACTATAAGAATCATAACACGCTTTATGATGTTGATTCTTGATGTGAAACAAGTTTTTAAAGTTGAAAAAAAGGTTTAATCTCTTTCTTATAGCTCAAAAGAGAAACTAGACCCAACATCCTCTTTACTCTTAATTTCCAAAACGCTGTTATGTAACTTTAGTATCTGTTTTACAATGGCTAACCCTAATCCCATAGAGTTGTCCCAAGAGTGTTCATCAGTTCTAAAAAACTTTTTGGTTACTTTTTCTATATTTTCAGCAGAAATTCCAACACCTTCATCAATAACAAATACCCGATTGCCTATCACTTTAACAACAACAGGCTGAGTAGAATACTTTAAAGCGTTTTCTATAAGATTTTTGATAACTATCTCCATAAGTGCTTTGTCTGCATAAATATTCAAAAAGCCATCTTCAACTATAATTTTTCTATTTTTATACTTATCTTCCAAATTTATGGCTATTTCACTCATAAGTGGACGTAAATCAAACTTACTTAATTGTAATTTTTGCTCACCACTTTCAAAACGATTCCAAAGTAGAAGACGACTTAAAAGTTCTTCTATTTTATCTCCATTATTATAAATTTTATGTAGAAATTTTTTATGTAAGTTAGGGGGAATATCATCATCATCAGTAAGGGTTTGGGCATATCCCATAATTGCAGCAATAGGATTTCTAAACTCATGTGCAATGGCTGAAAGCATATCGGAACGTTGGCGATTTTTAAGCTTTATCTTTGCAGTGTATTTACGCTTCTCTTTTTCACGTCTTTTTACTTTTCGTAAAATTTGAATCAATTTTAAATTGATACTTTCGAACTCACGTGTGAAAAATCTTGCAGAAGAGTCAAGGTTGTTTAAATCACAACCACCAGTAAGGTACTCTTCTACATTTTTTAACTCATAACGAACCCGTTTTGCTCCAACATAAACCGAAGCAATAAGTAAAATTTGAGAAGCAATAAACAGTACAATATGAAATGCACTGTTTTGATACACTATGGGTACCAAAACAATTGCCAAAGTATAAAGTATTGTAATAAAAATAACTATCGTTATAATCCGAGCAATAACGTATTCCGTTAAAGAGGGACGTTTATACATGGCATTCCATTAATTTAAGCACTCTCTTTCAAAAGATGCACTTTTTGCTTTAAAATATTAATCTCTCTTGTATAAGTAGCGAGTGCTTCTTGAATCTCTCCAATGTCCCACTCCTCTTCAGCCAACTCTAATTCATCGTGTTTTAAACGGTATTTAGCCAAAATTTGTTCTATCTTTTCATTCATTGCTTTAATCGTATCTGTGTTTTTTATGGCTGTTTCACTCATAATTCATCCTTTTAGAATCTTTTTACTATACTAGCAAAGATATTATAAAGACTCTCCACCTCTTTTATAGAAGTTCTCTCATTTAAGCCATGAATGCGGTCATTTATCACACCAAACTCCACAACTTCAATACCATAAGGAGCAATATGCCGTCCATCACTTGTTCCACCTGCTGTGGAAAGTTTGGTCTTTAAACCTGTCTCCTCTTCAATCGCCTCTTTTAACTGCTCCACAATAAACGATTCACGATTGGTAATAAAAGGGTAAGAGCCTTGTTGCAACTCTAAATCATACTCATGACCTTCAAATTTTTCTTCAATAAAAGCTTTTAGGCTCTCTTGAGATGTCTTAGTCGAGTTACGAACATTAAACATCATCTTCAAAGAGTTTGGTGTTACATTGGTCACTTCCATTCCTGCACGAACATCGGTTATGACCAATTTACTTGGAGCAAAGTTATCATCTCCATTGTCCAAATCATGCCCAGCTATTAGGGGTAAAATAGAAGCGATATTATGAATAGGATTAATTGCTTTTTCAGGATAGGCAGCGTGACCCTGTTTTCCTTTTAGTGTAAGAAACCCATTAATAGAACCACGACGACCAATCTTAATGGCATCGCCCATTTGCACTTCACAAGTAGGTTCAGCAATTATACAGTAATCAGGAAGCAGATTAATCTCTTTTAAATGTTTTAAAACTATCTGTGTTCCATATGTTCCATCACCCTCTTCATCAGAAGTTAAAAGCAAAGAGAGACGACCAGAGAAATCATCATCCATATCACGAACAGCCTGAACAAAAGAAGCCACCCCACTTTTCATATCTTGCGTACCACGTGCATAGATATATCCATCTTTAATCATAGGAACAAACGGATTGGTCTCCCACCCCTCTCCAGCAGGAACAACATCCACATGACCAGCAAAACACAAATGTTTACCTTCACCAAACTTCTTGGTTAAAAAAACATTTTTAACCCCACCCTCATTAATCCATGTAGCTTCAAAATCAGCTAAATAGTTTTCAATATAGGTTAATAATCCACCATCATCAGGTGTCACTGACTCTGCACTTAAAATTTTTAAAAAGAAATCTATAACATCTAATCTTTTTTCCATAATATATATACCTTGTTATTGTTTAATAGTTATTTTCGTAACAATATCAAATTTTTTTTGAAGTTTCTTTAAAAAGAGAAGAGAAGAGAGAAAATACCAACATAATTAATTAAAATTAAATTATAAATAATAACAATAAACTATTTTTAAAGTAAACGCTCTGTTAACTTTTCGTTAACTTTTTATTATTTAACCGTTTAGAATCATACTCTATAATACCGTTATGAAAGATGGGAAGCCGAAAGGTTTCTCTTTAGAATAACATTCTAAAATGAGTTAATAATGCAACTATTGTATCATATGAAGACTCCTTAAATATAACTTCCCTTTGAACAAAATTAACTCATATCTTTTCATATCTTAACCTATTCAAAGAACCACCCCCATAAATTCATAGTTTATAAAAAAATACCTGTTTTTAAGATATTTTTGTGTACAATTGCAAAACTTTTTTAGAGGCTATATTTTAGCAATAAGTTTTCTAAAAACATTTCAAACTTATAATGAAAATTATTACAAAGGTATTAACATGGCAAGAAGATGTGATGTAACAGGAAAAGGTCCATTGGTTGGAAACAATGTATCTCATGCAAACAACAAGACTAAAAGAAGACAATTACCAAACTTAAGATCTGTAAAGATTACATTAGAAGATGGTACAACTAAAAAGATTAAAGTTGCTGCGTCAACGCTTAGAACAATGAAGAAAAAAGCTGCACAAGCTACAGCTGAAACTGCTGAGGCATAGTCCTTAACATTTTTAGATAACTATTTTGGCAACACAAAATAGAATAAAAAAGTTTCTCAATTGGCGAGAAACTTCTACCCCACATATAACTTTAAATGATGAGTTATATGTACTTCTTGCACCTTTTAGACTTCCATTTATTTTAACAATTTTGACCATGATGTTTGGAACATTCGGTTATATTATTATTGATAATATGTCCTTACTTGATGCACTCTATCAAACAGGTATAACTTTTACAACTGTAGGTTTTGGAGAGATTGCACCCATTTCAGATGCAGGACGACTTTTTACTATTTGTCTTATCATTTTTGGTTTTTTAATTTTTTCAGTAGCGATTGGTCTTATTGTAGATGTTTTAAATAGAGGTGAATTACAAAAAATTATAAAGGAGAGAAATATGCTTTATGATATTGCACGACTTAAACAACACTTTGTAATCTGTTACCACAATGAATTTACCATTCAAGTAACCAGACACTTACGTGAGAGTCACATTCCTTTTGTGGTAATTGACCCAAATGAGAATGTTGCTGAACTGGCAATAAAATATCACTATCCTTATTTTGTTCAAGCAGAACCACATACTGAAGAGGCTATTTTAAAGTCACATTTATCCAGTGCAAAAGGAATTATTACCCTTGCAGATAATATTGCAGATAACATTGCAACCATTGCTTCAATGCGTTTATATGAGAAAGAGATTCATCGAAGACGACCTTTTTTAATTATCTCAAATGCACCAACACTCTCTGATGAGACCAAACTGCTTAAACTTGGAGCAGATAAAGTGGTAACACCCACCAATATTATGGCTCAACGTATTAATGCCATGGCAATACGTCCTGATATGGAAAATTTACTACAAGAATTTCTCTATAAACAAGATACTCCCTTAGATATGGAAGAGGCAAGAATTACAAAAACATCTTGGTTAACACTCAAACGTATTAAAGAAGCTAGTTTTAGAGAAATTGCAAATGTTACTATTATTGGAATTAGGAATAAAGATGACAACTTCATTCCCATGCCCAAAGGAGATACCATCATTACAGCAGGTTCAAAACTTCTGTTGATTGGACCGAGTGAAGGTATCAAAAAAGCTAAAAAAATTATTAGAAAAACTATAAAACCAGAGGAGATGCTCAATGTTTAACTTATTTTCACTTAAAGGTGGTCTTGACAATGTAGAAGGTTTTTTCTGCGATGGTGTCAATGTAGGCATGAAAACCAATCCTGCCAATTCAGGCAGTTTGGATGTCGATGGGGATGTTGCTTTTATTCGTTCAGATGTTTCTTGTGACATTACAGCACGATTTACATCAAACCGATTCCAAGCAGCACCCATCAAACATTATCAGAAATATCCAAAAGATTTTAAAACCAATTTCATCTTAATGAATGCAAAAAATGCCAATGCCATGACAGGAAAAAAAGGAATTCAAGACATTGAAGCTATTTTTCAAAAACTGGACAAGTTTCATGTTTTAGAAAATCCAATTATGTCCTCTACAGGAGTTATTGGTTATCGTCTAAATCAAGATAAAATTACTTCAGCATTTGATAAATTTGATTATAATGCTAAAAACTCAGATAAAACAGCTCGTTCTATTATGACAACCGATGGATTTAAAAAAGAGTTGTGTTTTAAAATTGAACTTGATGATGGAACAGCTTTTACCATTGGTGCTATCTGTAAAGGTGCAGGAATGATTAACCCTGCTATGGCAACCATGCTCTGCTTTATTACCACGGATGCTGATATTCCTAAGGCTGATATGGAAGAACTATTATCAGACGCTACAGAAGGTTCATTTAACCGTATTAGTGTTGATGGAGACACCTCAACCAATGATACCATTATGCTTTTAGCCAACAAAGTATCAGGTGCGTATAATAAAGAAGCATTTAGAGAAGCCCTTAATAAAATAACTTTTGAACTTGCCATGATGATTTTAAAAGATGGAGAGGGAGCAAATAAACTGGTTTCCTTTGAAGTTAAAGGAGCAAAAAGTGATGAAGATGCACGAAAAGCATCTATTGCTCTTTCGAACTCCTTATTGGTTAAAACAGCTCTCTTTGGAGAAGATCCTAACTGGGGTAGAATCGCATCAACCATTGGTGCATCGGGAGTAGAGTGTGATGACACAACACTTACTATTCACTATGACAATTTACTAATCTACTCCCATGAACAACGAGAACTTGATGAAGTAAGAGAAGAGAAAGCCTATAGAATCATGAAAAATGAATCATTTAAAGTTATCTGTGATCTTGGGTTAGGTAAAGGAGAATATACTTCATATGGATGTGATCTCTCTTATGAATATGTTAAAATAAATGCAGAGTACCGAACTTAATAAAAGTACTACCTTTTGACAACTTCAGCTCATTTAGGTGGTAGTTGATCATTTGATTTAAAATTAAACTTATTTTTTTCTTAAATTTTAAACTTATTTATAAAAATAAAATTTTTTTAACTTTTTGAAACCTTTTTTACACTATACTTTAAATATTAAAAAAATAATTAAATATGGAATATAGTTTTGAAATTAAATATAAATAAGTTTTTAACCGTTTTTCACTATAAAACTGTTCTTATCAGCATGATTATAACACTCTTGCTCACCCCCCTATTTTGGGTTTTATCTCACGCCGATTTACATTGGATTCTTATGGCAAATATTATCTTGTTTATAGGACTATTCACTCTTTTCTACCCTTTTATAAGTTACGTTTACCCCTATATGATTACCAAAACAGGAACATTTTTACTCACGTCACTCTTAATAATTGTCTCCATTTGGATTAATATAACACTTATTACACTCGCTCTTCCCTCTGATTATATGTATGAAGCCACATTAAACATAACCATTGAAAAAATTTTTCTTATTGGAACAACCTATATCATTGCTATTAATGCACTTACCCTGCCCCTACTCTATCAAGATAGAAAAATAGAAAGTTTTTTTTAAAATCTGATATAATTCTAAAAAATCTTCTAAATTACTACAAAGAGTTCCCATGATTTCATTTAACGATCTATCTCTACCCACTGAGGTGTTAGCAAACCTAACATCTCTAGGATATACAATACCTACTCCCATTCAGAAAGAGTCGATACCTCTTATACGCAAGAATAAAGATATTGTTGCAAAAGCTAAAACAGGCTCAGGGAAAACCTTAGCCTTTGCCCTGCCACTTATTTTAAAACTAGATGAGCAAGAGCATTTTCCTCAAGCACTTATTATTGCTCCTACTCGTGAACTCTCTGAACAGATTGCAGGTGAGTGTCGAAAATTGGCACAATATAAAAAAGATGTAAAAGTTATCACCCTTTATGGAGGAACATCTTTAACCAAACAAGTAGCCTCCTTAGAAAAAGGAGCAGATATTATTGTTGGGACTCCTGGAAGACTGCTTGATCACTTTTCGCGTGAAACCATACACTTGGGTCAAATAAAAACCCTTATTCTTGATGAAGCAGATAGAATGCTCGATATGGGATTTGCTGATGATATTTTAAAACTTGTCTCTAACTTACCTAAAGAGCGTCAAAGTCTATTATTTTCAGCGACTTACCCTGAGAACATTGATAAGTTAACAAAAGTAATTCTCAAAAATCCTATCGAAATTAAAATAGAGAGCGAAGAGGATAAAGTTAAAATAGAAGAAGAAGCCTATCGTACAGATAATAGAGATAAAGCACTTATTACAATACTTCAACACCATCAACCCTCTCTGGCTATTGTTTTTTGTAATACAAAAGTTAAAACTGTTGAGGTTTCAAATATGTTAGACCAAAGTGGTTTTGATGTGGCCACACTTAATGGTGATTTAGAACAGTATGAACGTCAAGAGATGTTGTTACAGTTTGCAAATGGTTCACTTCCTGTTTTAGTAGCTACAGATTTAGCTTCAAGGGGATTGGATGTCAATGGTATAGATATTGTTATTAACTACGATATACCTATGAAAACTGAAGATTACACTCACCGTATAGGAAGAACAGGAAGAGCCGATAAAAGTGGCTTAGCAGTGAGCCTCTGTGATGAATATGGTCTAAAAAAACTCTTAGAGATAAAACCTGAATTAAAACCTAAAAATATAGATAATTTACGTCCCAATAAAAATTTCTACCTTCAAGGAAGTGTCTCTACACTTTGCATTGATGGAGGAAAAAAGAAAAAAGTTCGTGCAGGAGATATTTTAGGAACACTTTGTAAAGACATTAATATAGAAAATAAAATGATAGGAAAAATCAATGTCTATGCAACACACTCATATGTAGCGATTGATAAATCTGTTGTGAAAAAAGCATTCAATGGATTAAAAAATGGAAAGATTAAGGGGAAAAAGTTAAGGGTTTGGTGGCTTTAGGGTCGGCTTTAGCCGACCAATTAGAAATCAACTAAAAAAGCATTACCATTTTCTAATAATTTTGTGACAAACAATACAACGATTTAATGTTTTACTATAAGCATCTAAAGCTTCTTCTTGTTTACCTGCTTTATAAAGTGATTCAATTGTTTCAACCATTTTTGCAATAGAAGCTGTCTCTGTTACTGCATAGGCTTTAGGATTAAAATCTTTTTTCTTATCTTTTTCAGAGACTTCAATAACAAAAGCATTTACATCTGACAATGTTGCTTTAATATCTTTTACGCCTGTAGCAATAACATTTTCGTTATTATATAAAAAACCTTTTTGAATGGTCTCCATTGCTACTTCTAAAGTTTTCATTGTTTTCATTTGACTCTTGTTTAAAACACCTTCTGCAAAAAGTATTCCACTTACCAATACTGACATTAACAATATCTTTCTCATTATCCATTCCTACCTAATTAAATTTATGAATTAATTATAACATTATGGAAGGGAAAAAAAATTGATATAAGTCAAGAAAAGTCCCAAACGACTGTTTGGGATAAAAATTATATAAAAATATAAAATTAATTATTCAGTAAAAGCACCAACACTTGTCAAACGTTTATAACGTTGATCTAACATCTCTTCAACACTCAATTCTTTAAGTGCTTTAACATTTTTTAAAAAATATTCTTTTACCACTTGTGCTGATAACGCTTTATCACGATGTGCACCTATAAGAGGTTCATCCAAGACATCATCAATCAATCCATGAGAATGTAAATCATTTGGTGTAATTTTTAAAGCTTTAGCTGCTTGTTCTACTTTTTTAGGATCATTCCATAAAATAGCAGCACAACCTTCAGGAGAAATTACTGCAAATACAGAGTAACGCATCATTGCTAACTTATCAGCAACACCAATGGCTAAAGCTCCACCACTTCCACCTTCTCCAATAACTACAGAAATCATTGGTACTTTTACATTTGTAAATTCAAAAAGGTTTTTAGCAATAGCTTCACTCTGTCCACGTTCTTCAGCACCAAGACCTGGGTATGCACCTGGAGTGTCTATAAGCATCAATACAGGAATATTAAATTTTTCAGCCAATTTAACAGCCCGTAATGCCTTTCTGTAACCTTCAGGATTGGGCATACCAAAATTTCTTTTGAGTTTATGCTTTGTTCCACGACCTTTTTGCTCACCAATAAGCATGGTCTTTTGACCATCAATATAACCCATGTAACATAAGATTGCAGGGTCATCACGGAAAGCTCTGTCTCCATGAATTTCATAAGCATCGTCCATCATAAAACGAATATAATCTAAAGCATAAGGTCTATCAGGATGACGTGCCAATTGTAATTTTTGATAATCACTAAGTGACTGCATCGTTTTAGAGACTTCTTTTTCTAAATCTTTCTCAAAACTCTCTTTGGCATATTGATCATTGGTTGCTCTCGCAGAATCTATATCCTGTTGAATTAGTTCAATTTTTTTTTCAAATTCTAAATAAGTTGCCATGCAAAATCCTTATATTTTTTTGAAGATTACAACTCCATTAGTTCCACCAAAACCAAATGAGTTACTCATAACTACATTAAGTTCAGCATCACGAACACCTTCAGTTACATAGTCTAAATCACAGTTTTCATCAGGAGTTGTATAGTTAATTGTTGGAGGAAGTTTTCCATCACGCATTGCCATTAAACAGACAACTGCTTCAATAGCACCTGCTGCACCAAGACAGTGACCGATTTGACCTTTTATTGAACTCATTGGAGGACAATTTTCAGCCCCACCAAAAAGTTCTTTAACCGCTGCTGTCTCATTTTTATCATTGGCAGGAGTAGATGTACCATGTGCATTTACATAATCTATTTTAACATCTCCAGCCATACGGATTGCTGCTTTCATTGCACGAAGAGGACCATCCACAACAGGAGTTGTAATATGATTTGCATCACCACTCTCTCCAAATCCTATAACTTCACCATAAATTTTAGCTCCACGAGCAATGGCTAGATCATAATCTTCTAAAATAAGAGCTGCTGCTCCTTCTCCCATTACAAAACCATTTCTATCTGCATCAAAAGGACGAGATGATTCTTTAGGGTTTTCGTTGTTGGTACTTAATGCTTTCATTGCAGCAAATCCACCAATACCTGCCGAACAAATTGCTGACTCTGCACCCACAACCAACATTCTATCTGCACCATCTAACATAATGGTTTTTGTTGCTTCTGCAATGGCATGTGTTCCCGCAGCACAAGCAGTTACACAAGACAAGTTTGGACCTTTTAATCCATGTGCTATAGAGATAAATCCACCCAACATATTAACCAAAGAAGAAGGGATAAAGAAAGGAGAGATTCTTCTAGGCCCTCTATTTTCACAAATAACTGAATTTTTTGCAATATTTGGTAAGCCACCAATTCCAGATGCTGATGAGATTCCAAAACGTTCAAAATCAATATCATCTCCAAAATTAGCATCATCCATTGCCTCAAGAGTAGCTTTAATTCCAAGGTGTATAAACCTATCAGCTTTTTTAACCTCTTTGGCATCCATTACTTTACTTGCATCAAAACCAACAATCTCTCCTGCAATTTTTACAGAAAATTTCTCAGCATCAAAAAGTTCAATCTCTTTAATTCCACACTCCCCATTTAAAATGGCAGAAAATGAACTCTCTTTATCTTGTCCAACACTGTTAATCATTCCTAAGCCAGTAACTACTACTCTTTTCAACGCTATCTCCTATTCTCTTTTTAAGATATATATCAAATTATTTTAAAAATAATTTGATATATAGTTTAAATATCAGGACAGACACAATGGTCTGATCCTTCGATTAACTATGCTTGAATTTTTTCAATAAATGAAATTGCATCCGTTACTGTTGCAATTTTTTCAGCATCTTCATCTGGAATTTCAATATCAAATTTCTCTTCAAGTGCCATTACAAGCTCAACCACATCAAGACTATCTGCTCCAAGATCTTCTACAAACTTAGATTCTTCTTTTACTTCTTCTGGGTTTACGTTTAATTGTTCAACAACAACTTCTTTTACATCATCAAATAGTGCCATGACACTCTCCTAATTGTTTAATTTTATGCTCATAAGTATAGCAAAAAAAAATAAAGGTAGTTCTCTCTTCACCGATTTTAAGCTTTTTATGCCCAAAAACCTTTATTTATCAACACTCTTTTGAGTAAATTTCATAAGCAATTCACAAAAACTGTTCTCTTGCCATATTTGAACAAAATTGAAGCCTATTTCAATTAAATTAATTGTGTATTTTTTTGTATATATATAATGTAAGGTTAAAAATATTTAAAAAAAAGCTATTTTTCCCTAAATAATTCCTATTCAAAATAGTTTAAAAAGTAAAAATAACATCTTTTATTAGTTTTAAGCAAAAAAATTATATTTTTTTTAATATCTTACTAAAGAATACTATTATGGCGTTCTAAACAATTTTTTTACATAGAAAAAATATGTTTTTAACTTTAATATAAGAAATAAAAGATATAATTCCCAAATTTTTTCAAAAGGGAATAACAACATGAAAAAACATTTTACATCGTTTTTACTTTTAACTTTAACAATTTTTGCATTTGACGATGCATACTTAGAATCGGTTACACAAGGGGTTAAAGAATATGATGTTGAGACAGTAGTGCATAAAATGCCTATAGAGGAAAAAGTGTCTCAGACAACTACAACAATCAGTACAAAACTAAGCGTTGTAAACAAAAAACTTAGTACACCTAATGATATTAAGATTTTTACAGATAAAAAAATTAAACCTATCAACTATACAAATACCATCTCTCTTAAAAAACTACAAGTTAAAGAGAAAAAAGAGAAATTTTTTCATATGATTCTTCCTGCTATTTTGATTTCAAAAGCGAACTTGAAATTAAAAAGAGAACGTGTTCTATCTTTACGAACAATTCCAGAAGCTGAATTAGAAGAAGATGATAGAGATTTTTTAGAAGAGTTGTATTCAAAATATAAAACTAGAAAAATTACTAAACTTGCAAACCGTCTTAAAACACATCCTGTAAGTATTATTTTGGCACAAGCAGCCATTGAGTCTGCATGGGGAGAGTCAAGATTTTTTAAAAAAGGGAACAATATTTTTGGTATGTGGTCATACAACAGACATGAGCCAAGAATTAAAGCAAAAGGGACAAGAAAGGGAAAAGCTATTTATGTAAAAAAATATCCTACTTTGAGTGATGCGATTGATGATTATTTTGTTGTGATTGGAAGAGGTGCCTATAAAAACTTCAGAAAACAGAGAAATATTACAGACAATCCATTGGTGCTTGTTAAATATTTAGTAAACTACTGCGAACTTAGAGAGAAATATACAACTAAATTGAAAAACTTTATTGTATATAACAAGCTTAGAAAATTTGATAAATTTGAAATTGATGAACAATATCTATAAGAACTAAAAAGTAAGAGAAAAATCTCTCTTACTTTTTATGCTCTATCTGATGTGCTTGAACTACTGTCTCATTGGAAGATGCACTTCCTGCTCCAAACACTTTTCCAATAATACTTTTAAATCCTGACTCACTTTCTTCATATTCACGTTCTGATTCTTGTAAAGAACTCTCCCACGCTGCTGAAAAACCAGGTGCTTGAAGCATCATTTTTCTTAAGGCATTGTCGTAAATATTAAACTGTCTAAGTTCAGCTCGTCCAGGTTTTTGACCTAAAGTTTTAATAGAAATTCTTAAGTTTTCATTGTCTTTCTTAAGCGTTTCCATCTCCTCCAACATTGTTTTTTGTCCACTATCTGTAATTTTCATCTGTCTTTCAAGATGTGTTTTATACTCTGCCAACTCTTTTTTATATTTCCTAATTGTTAAAAGAGATTTCAGGTAAGAGAGTACCCATCCAATTGCAATACCTCCTAAAATAGTTAAGATGGTTAATGGAGTAAAATCAATCATTGTCTTTCCTTTTTCATTTGAGTTAATTAATTATAGCATAAGAAAAGCATCGAACCGTGAAACAAAACCATCTTTTATGTTAAAATGCTTAGCATGAGAATAGATTTACACAACCACACAACACGATGTAACCACGCAAAAGGCTCAATGGAGAGCTACATAAAAAAAGCCATAGAATTGGGCATAGATATATATGGATTTTCAGAACATGCTCCCATGGATTTTGACACCTATTACCGTCTAAAATTTGAAGAGATGGACAATTACGTTACTGATGTTATTGAACTAAAAGAAAAATATAAAGATAAAATTAAAATTCTTCTGGGCTATGAAGTAGACTACTTAAAAGGACACATGGATAAACGTGTTTTAACATCAAAAGTCGATTATTTAATCGGTTCTATCCATTTTTTAGGAGAATGGGGCTTTGACAACCCTGAATTCAATAAAGAGTACAGAAATAGAGACATTGACCAAATTTGGCAAGAGTATTTTGACAACATTGAATCAATGGCAAAAACAGGTCATTTTGATATAGTTGGACATTTAGACTTAATAAAAATATTTAATTTTATGCCTAAAAAAGATGTTCGACTTATTGCCAAGAATGCACTCAAAGCCATCAAGGAATCAAACATGGTTATAGAGTTAAACAGTGCAGGTTTACGAAAGCCCACCAAAGAGATTTATCCCTCACCACTTTTACTAGAGATGGCATATGAACTAAACATTCCCATTACCTTCTCTTCTGATGCACATGCTATTGGACAAATAGGCTTTAAATATGAGAAGGTCGTTGAATTGGCAAAAAAAATTGGTTATAAGAAAGCTGTTACTTTTGAACAACGAGAACAAGAATTGATTACTTTTTAGGCATAAAGTAGCACTCTTTTATAAAAGTTTTTGATACAATCGTTGCAACTTAAACTTTTAGGAGACAACAAATGGGTAAATTTGTAAACAATATAGACGAATTTTATAAATTCTGTGAAGAGAACGAAGTAGCGTATGTAGACTTTAGATTTACAGATATAAAAGGTACATGGCACCATATTTCATATAGAATGGAAGCGGTTGAGGCAGGTATGCTTGAAAGTGGTCTTCCATTTGATGGCTCTTCAATTGAAAACTGGCAACCAATTGAGAAATCAGATATGCTTCTTAAGCCTGATGTTCCAACTGCGTTCCTTGATCCATTCACAGCAGACAGCACCATTATTCTTATTTGTGATGTTTATGACATCTATAAAAATGAACTTTATGGAAGATGTCCACGTTCTATTGCTAAAAAAACATTAAAGTATATGGAAGAGTCTGGTGTTGGAGACGATGCATTCTTTGGTCCAGAAAATGAATTTTTTGTTTTTGATGATGTTAAAATCTGGTCAGGTGTTAACCAAACTGGATACAGAGTAGATACAGAAGAGGGAGATTGGAACCGTTCAACCTCTTATGAAATGGGTAACATGGGTCACAGATCAGGACTTAAAGGTGGTTACTTCCCTGTAATGCCTATTGATACAATGGTAGACTTACGTGCAGAGATGATGCAAGTAATGGATGATATTGGTCTTACAGTAATGTTAGGACACCATGAAGTTGCAATGGGTCAAGGGGAAATTGGAATTAAATATGCAGGTCTTATTGAAGCTGCAGATAATGTTCAAAAGTACAAATATGTTGTTAAAATGGTTGCACACCTTAATGGTAAAACAGCAACATTTATGCCTAAACCACTCTACGGAGACAATGGTAACGGTATGCACGTACACCAATCAATTTGGAAAGATGGAAAAAACCAATTCTATAAAGAGGGTGAGTATGCAAACCTTAGTGAGACTGCTCTTCAATACCTTGGTGGTATCTTTAGACATGCTCACGCAGTATCTTCATTTACAAACCCTAGTACAAACTCTTACAAAAGACTTGTTCCAGGATATGAAGCTCCAAATATCTTAACATACTCTAGTCAAAACCGTTCAGCTGCTTGTCGTATTCCTTACGGTGCAGGAGAGATGGCAACAAGAATTGAGACACGTTTCCCAGATTCAACTGCTTGTCCTTACTTATGTTTTGCTGTTCTTATGTTGGCAGGTCTTGATGGTATCCAAAATAAAGATGTACCTGTTGGACCAATGGATATTGACCTATTTGAGCTTAGTCTTGATGAGATTAGAGAGAAAAATATTCCTCAAATGCCTCACACACTAAGACAAGCATTAGAAGGACTTGTTGGAGATCATGATTTCTTAAAACCTGTTATGAGCCAAGAGTTTATTGACGCATATCAGCACTATATGTTTGAGAGTCAAGTTTGGCCAGATGAAGCTAGACCTACTGGATTTGAATTTAAATCTACTTACTCTTGTTAAGAAGTTTTTTTAACTTCTTTCGGGGTTAAAACCTCCGATTCCACTTATGCAATCTGCATTCTCGGAATCGGCGTGTTTACACCCGAAATATAAATTCTACGGTTTTATATGCTAAAATAACGTTATGAAAAATATTATCCTCCATTTTATTCTTTTTACTGCCCTACTCTCCCTTCTATTAACAAATTTCTATTTTTTTGGTAAAAAAATATGGTATCCCTATTATGAAAAATATTTTATTACTCAAAACATAGAACCAATTCTACGAAAAGAGTCTAAACCCTGCATCGAGTGTATGGAGTGTAATAGTACACATGTTG
>Ga0256844_10000152_pt1 | contig 28489 bp, 30 predicted proteins | sample MusselsmetaG_FD_189100 | JGI IMG/M metagenome (GOLD analysis project Ga0256844, IMG submission 189100) | Mussel associated microbial communities from hydrothermal vent at the East Pacific Rise, Pacific Ocean - Mussels | ecosystem: Host-associated > Mollusca > Shell > Unclassified ... | reverse complement strand
ACTCAGCACACTTTAATGCATAAGACAGGCCGGCAATGCCACTTCCGATGACTAAAAAATCACAATCCATATCAAAAACCTCATTCAATGTTTCACGTGAAACATAGTAGCTAGCAACAATATTCTCCCAAACAACTTATCCTCATGTAAAAAGAAAGGCAAGTAAAGGGTTGCGTTTGGTTGGTGAAAACATATATTTGAGAAAAAACCAGTGGCGTTCAGTCAAAAATGTTGTGGTTAGAAAGAAAATGAACTACAAAAGGGAAACGAACAAACAATTAATCACATTTTACATGGAGACTTTGATCTTGGGTTCAGGAAAAATAATAGCTATTGCAAATCAAAAAGGTGGTGTTGGTAAGACAACATCAGCCGTTAACCTTTCTGCGGCTTTGGCTCGCAAGAAAAAAAAAGTGCTCCTAGTGGATTCAGATCCTCAAGGAAATGCGTCTTCTGGCCTTGGGGTTCATCAGGGAGATCACGAAAGCCAACTCTATCACTGTTACACGCAAGAAATACCATTAACAAATGTACTTGTCGTCCCTAATAAGAAGGTAAAGTTGGCCATTGTCCCATCTGGAATTGATCTGGCTGCGGCCGAAATGGAACTTTTCCCAGTTGAAAAACGGGAATATGTACTAAATCAAATGCTCGACACAGTTAAGAATGACTTTGACTATATCATAATCGACTGCCCCCCTTCCCTTGGGTTGCTGACAATAAATAGCTTAACTGCAGCCGATTCGGTCTTGATTCCAATGCAATGTGAATATTTTGCCATGGAAGGATTAGCCCAACTCATTAAAACGATCCGGTCAGTAAAAAAATCTCTCAATAAAGAACTCTATATAGAAGGCCTCCTCCTTACAATGTTTGACAAGAGGAACCGCCTCACTTTCCAAGTTGAGGCCGAAATTAAAAAGCATTTTGGCGACCAGGTTTTCAAAACCGTCATTCCACGGAATGTTCGTTTGAGCGAATGTCCGAGTCATGGTCAGTCAGTAATTGAATACGACGTCAAATCTACAGGTGCCCAGGCATACATCAAATTGGCAAATGAATTCGTCAAAAAACAAAAATAAGGTGAGGCAATGGTGAAAATGAAAGGCTTAGGAAGGGGAGTCGATTTACTCTTCAATCAAGACGAGGAGGAAGAGAAATATTTCTCCTGCACGATAGATAAAATAATTCCAAACCAGTTTCAACCTCGCACTCATTTTGAAAAGGATAGCTTACAGGAATTAGCAGATTCCATAAAAGAGAAAGGTATTATTCAGCCATTGGTTGTTGTGTCGAATAGTGATGGAACATATGGTTTAATCGCCGGGGAAAGACGATTGCGTGCCTCCAAACTTATCGGGCTTGAGAGTGTTCCTGTTGTACTTAGGGAAGTCAGTGGCGATGATGAAATGCTGGAACTTGCACTTATCGAAAATGTGCAACGCCAAGACTTAAATCCCATTGAAGAAGCCCAGGCATACGAAAAACTTATTAAGATTTTTTCATATACGCAGGAACAGGCTGCCGAGAAAGTAGGGAAGAAACGCTCCACTGTCACAAACCGCCTAAGACTGCTACAACTACCTGATTTCATACAAGATGACATAGCAAACAAGAGGCTTACCGAGGGGCATGCTCGTGCAGTCCTTCGTCTGTCCAATGATCCTGCTGCAATGCAACTTGCCAGAAACCAGATCGTGAAAAAAGCAATGTCTGTACGTCAGGCAGAAAAGCTCACCTCACGCATGAAACAGGAACAATCAATAAGTAGAAGTGCAAGGCCTAAACAAGCGATTAGCATCCCTGAGTCATTTTCAAATGCTCTTCTTACCAGGGTCACTAACAAACTCCACTCCAAAGTTCAGCTTATCCAGAATGGAAGTCGCGGAAAACTTGAAATTGAATACTATTCACTAGACGATCTTGAAAGGGTGATCGAATTAATCGCAGGTGAAGATATATAGAATGGAGAAATAATTTGGCATTATTACAATTAACCATGATTCCCATGGGAGAAGGTGTTTCTGTTGGCGATTATGTGACGAAAATCCAGGAAAAATTAGCGGACGAAAAAGCTGTTTTCCACCTTGCCGATATGGGTACTATCATAGAGGGAGAAGTTCAATACCTATTGCAACTCCTTGGAAAGATATATGAAACCCCATTTGAACAAGGGGCAGTGCGCGTAGTAACCAACATTGTCATCGATGACCGAAGAGATCGTAAAATACATATTGGTGATAAAATTAAATCAGTACAAAGAAGAACCAAAAAGGTATGAAAGTGAAAGAAAAACTCCCTGAAAAATCCATAAATAAAATCACAATTATTTCATTTATTCTCTTTCTATCGCTCTTTATCTTTGGAATTAATGCGGATGAACCTAAAAGAGTCCTTGAACAGGCATGGAATATTTGTCTGGACTGTATCGGGATAGGATAAACACTGACAGCTGTTGCCATTTACTTTTTACGAGAAGAACAGGCTACACTCGCCTTAACAATAATTAATAAACTACAATTAATGGAATCCTTACGAAAATTTATCCAATGCATTACTGCATTGTTAAGCAATAGTTATTTATTGTTCCCGGTAAGTAAAAATATTTATCAGGGCCCATTGAAAGTAATATGTTCCCCTGGACTGAATTGTTATTCCTGTCCTGCATCTACCACATATTGCCCAATTGGTGCAATTCAACAACTACTTTTAGGCATACGTTTTTCCCTGGAAACAGGATCTTACCTGTTTGGATCATATGTAGTTGGTACCATAGGATTAATTGCAACTTCCACCGGAAGAATTAGCTGCGGATGGTTGTGTCCTTTTGGGCTCATCCAGGAACTTCTTTACAAACTCCCCTTTGGCAAAAAAAGAGAGGTTTTTTCATATCTACGATATTTTAAATACTTCATGCTGATTGCCTTTGTCTTTGTATTTCCATTATTACTCACAAACGATTGGGGAATGGGAAAACCATGGTTTTGTAAATATGTATGTCCAGCTGGTACCTTGGAAGCAGGTTTACCAATGCTTCTTTTACAACCTGATCTCAGAGCAACACTTGGATACCTCTTTTACAACAAACTTTTCTGGATGATTGTCTTTCTGGTCTGGAGTGTTAATACCTCACGTCCATTCTGTAAAACAACCTGTCCGCTAGGTGCTTTTTATGGAGTTTTCAATAAACTCTCCCTCTTTAGGCTTAGTCTAATTGAATCAAAATGTACCGATTGTGGCGCATGTGCAAAAGTTTGCCCAATGGGAATTCAATTTAATAAGTCCGTGGGAAGTGCAGAGTGTATCATGTGCATGCGCTGTATGAGAGAAGCCTGTGAATTTGGCGCGATCCACTTAACGTGCGGAAATTTATCACTCACAGCAAATCAAAGATTCACAAAAAAGAAAAGAATCGACACAAACAATGATGCTGTTGCCTAAAGAACTGGGTTAGGAACAATTATCTGGAAATGGGCGTAGAATTAGGCTAGTTTGATACATCGAAATTAACAAACTTTTCCATTCAAAATAAATAGAAGGAATTTTACATGATGAAGGTTTCATCAAAATTAACAGTTATACTTTCAGTTCTGTTCCTGAGTTGCCTGCTTATTAACCCAGCTTTTGCAAAAATGCGCAGCATTAGTGGAGATAAGGTGCAACTCAGGTCAGGTCCAGGGACTAAATATGCATCTAAATGGGAATATGGGAAGGGCTTTCCACTGAAAATACTTTCGCGCAAAGGAAATTGGGTCAAAGTAAAAGACTTTGAAAATGATACTGGTTGGGTATTCAAAAAGTACCTTACTTCCAAGCCCCATATGATTGTTAAAGTCAATAAAGGTAAAAAAAGAAAAATCAATATTCGTAGTGGGCCTGGTACAAAATACAAAGCAGTTGGCAGAGCCTATTACGGTGTAGTTTTTCAGACACTTGGGCAGGAAAGGGGCTGGGCAAAAGTCAGACATGAATCCGGTCTCACTGGATGGATTAAAAGAAGTCTTCTCTGGGGCTACTAAGCTATACTTATGATGAAGATGCTTTGGCGACCCTTACTCCTTTGTGCACTTTTACTAACATTAAATGCATGTTCAGGATCCTTGATAAGCTCATTATTGCGTCCCACATTGGAAAACCTCCAAAAGCAGACTGATATTGATCTGGTTTGCGAGGGGACTCCGAGCTTTCTTCTCATGATAGACAGCATGGTTGCCTCGGATCCTGAAAATAAAAAACTTTTAATGACGGCTACGCAGGCATTCTCCGGGTATGCGGCTGCACTCGATGCCTGCAACAGGCCAGAGCGGGCAGCAGTTGTAAGTAAAAAGGCCAGAAAATATGGCGTATCACTCTTAAAAGAAGATGTAGATTCAAAAACTATCTATAATATTTCTTTAGCCGATCTGCATGAAGTCCTGAGCTCCTTTGACGCAGATGATACAGATAAATTATTCTGGGCGGGAAATGGATGGACCACATGGCTTCGTCATCAGAAAGGTTCTCCTGAATCCCTTGCCCAGCTTGTAAAGGTTGAACAAATCATGCTTCGTGTTCTTGAGCTTGATGAAAACTATTATCATGGAGGGGCACATCTCTTTATAGGAGCATATCTTGGCTCAAAACCACCTCTCTTTGGTGGAAAACCCGAACAAAGCAAAGAGCACTTTGAGCGTGCTCTTACCATTAGTAAGCGGCAGTTTCTTCCTGCCCTTGTCCTCTATGCTCAGACATATGCCCGCATGACCTTTAACCGTGAACTCTATGTTGATCTGTTACAGGAAGTGCTAGATTTTAATTTGGAAAACCAGTCGGATTTACGCCTTAGCAACGTGGTAGCTAAACGACAAGCTTCAACGATGCTTGAACAGGTAGATCAATTCTTTTAAAGAAAAAACTTCCCCATGTGGGATAAATAACATTGTCGGTTTATTTTCAACAGACCGAAATCAGGAGAATTTTATGCGATTTTATAAAATAAATCTCACATTAGCAATCCTTCTTGTTTGTACCCTGTTCATAAACACTCAGGCGAATGCTAAAGCCAAGTATCAATTTAAAATTGCTACCATTGCTCCTGAAGGTTCGATCTGGACAACTCGTTTTCGTGATTTTGCCGCTGAAGTAGGGGAAAAAAGTAAAGGTGAGATAGCATTTAAGATTTACCCTGGTGGAATTATGGGGGATGATCGTGCAGTATACCGAAAAATGCGCATCGGACAACTGCATGGAGGTGGCTTTACCATGACAGGTATCGGAAGGATCGTTGGGGATTTCAGGGTAATGGGATTACCTTTTCTCTTTCGTTCTTACGAGGAAGTTGATCACGTGAAAAAAGGGTTATGGCCATCGTTTAGTAAAGCCTTTGCAGAGAAAGGATTAGAGCTTATCGCTATGACAGAAGTAGGATTTGTCTATTCCATGTCCACATCTCCAGTAGCCACCCTTGATGAATTGAAAGAACGAAAAATATGGGCCCCTGAGGGTGACCCAATCAGTGTTGCCTACCTGAAAACTTTGGGTATAACACCATTACCACTTACGGTTCCGGATGTTCTTACATCTCTACAAACCGGAATGGTAGAGACAGTTTTTAATTCCCTTTATGGCTCCATTGTTCTGCAATGGTTCACCAAAACAAAATACATAACCGACATTCCCTTTGGTTATGCCTATGGTGGTTTATTGCTGGATCGTAAAAAATTCGTCAAATTGCCAGATAACTACCAGGCAATGGTCAAGGAAACAGCATCAAAACATTTCAGTCAACTCATCGCTGACACAAGAAAAAGCAACAATGATTCCCGCAAAGTTCTTGAGGATAATGGTGTGTCCCTGGTCACTCCAGATCCTGAAGGTTTACAGATAATGCGTGATATGAGTATCAAAACAGCAAAGCAAATGCAGGGAACGGCTTTTAGTCAGGAAATCTACAATGAGACCACTAAACTCCTAGAAGATTACAGAAAGCAGGCCAAATAAGAAGAGGGTAGGGGATTAATACAACCTGTTTGATACAATGAACCGCCTCAAGGTAACCCGAAAAATTCTAAACATTGAAAAGAGGATTATAGACACTCTGCTTTGCCTCATGCTTGTGGCAATGATTGTTCTTGCCTGTCTGCAAATTGGCCTACGTACATTTTCCTCCGGCGGTATTCTCTGGGCCGACCCAATACTGCGTTACCTTGTCCTCTGGTGTGGTATGCTTGGGGCAGTGGTAGCAACCAGAGAAAAAAAACATATTGGAATCGATGTACTGGGTTACCTGGCACCTGCCCATATAAAAGTCTGGATTGATCTGGTGATCGATATCTTTTCATCACTTGTTGTTGTTACTCTCACCTGGGTATCCATAGTTTTTGTTCAAAACGAACACCTCTTTGGCGGCCCTTCGGTACTCAATGTACCTTCCTGGATCTGGAACCTTATTTTCCCTTTGGCATTTAGCCTGATCGCCATACATTTTTTACTGGCAATCCCAGGTGACATCAAGGCATTGTTTGAAAACCCTGCAAGCAGTAAAGATAGTGGCACGTGATTGTTTTCAAACTGTTTACTCTTATTCTGGCCGTGCTGGGCAGCCCTCTGTTTATCGTAATTGCAGCCATTGCCCTGATTTCATTTTACAGTGTGGATATAGACCTCTCAGTCGTGATCATCGAGATGTCACGCCTGTCTGATACTCCACTTCTGCTTGCCTTACCACTCTTTATCTTTGCAGGGACCATCCTGTCAGAAAGTGGCACCCCAAAACGCCTTCTCAAGTTATCGCAAGTCCTGCTCGGTTGGCTTCCAGGAGGTCTTGCAGTTGTTTCACTTGTTGTTTGTGCTATTTTCACGGCCTTTACAGGTGCTTCAGGTGTAACTATTTTTGCTTTGGGAGGGTTATTGCTGCCAGCGCTTCTCAAAGATAATTACTCAGAGAAATTTTCTCTTGGATTAATTACCTCTTCCGGGAGTCTCGGCTTACTGTTCCCGCCAAGTTTGCCACTCATCTTGTACGGAGTCATTGCTGAAGTTCGAATTGACCACCTTTTTCTCGCAGGTATTCTACCGGGTTTCTTCATGCTCATCCTTCTGGTGGCGTACTCGATGTACAAAAGCCCCAAGAGAGAGGAAAAGAGAGAAAAGATCAGTGGAAAGGAGATTTTCTCCGGATTGAAAGAAGCCGCCTGGGAACTGCCACTGCCTTTTATTGTCCTGGGTGGTATTTACGGTGGTTTTCTTGTAGCTGGCGAAGCTGCTGCAATAACTGCCCTCTACGTACTGATAGTTGAAGTTTTCATATACCGGGATATCAAACTTCAACGCTTACCCAGGATCGTAGTACAATCAATGATGCTCTTTGGCGGCATCCTGGTGATCCTTGCAGCATCAATGGCTGCGACAAACTTTCTGGTAGACCAGGAAGTACCCATGCGGTTGTTTGAATTTATCCGTCAGTATATCTCGAGCAAGTATACTTTTCTTCTGCTCCTGAACATCTTCCTCCTCATTGTCGGCTCAATGCTCGATATCTTTTCGGCCCTTGTGCTGGTGGTTCCACTGATAGTTCCCATTGCCAGAGGATATGATGTCAACTTGATACATCTTGGCATCATATTTCTGACAAACCTGCAAATCGGCTACTGTACACCCCCTGTAGGGCTCAATCTCTTCCTGGCAAGCTATCGCTTCGAGAAACCAGTTGTTCAGCTCTACGGGGCAACCATGCCCTTTCTAGGGCTATTAATGATCACCCTGATCATTATTACTTACTTCCCACTGTTAAGCCTGTTTTTAGTGCGTCTTTTGGGTTGATGATTAAAGTTAATAATACAGGAGCACAAAAATAATCAGAAGGGGAGTGCAGCCCCATGATGAGATATCCTTTCACAACTCGTTTTTACCACACTTTATTTGCTGTTATTTTTCCCACACTTCGCAGTGTAACTTTCCCGACCTATTCTCCTGCAGCAAATACCTGGACTGCTGAACTCTCCCTGGAACCTACACAGGAGGAAGAATGAACTTAATAAATGTACCTTTTCTAATCTTCCCAATTGGCCTGCTCATAGCCTTACTGGCGGCTTCTTTCAAGATTGTTCGTGAATATCAACGCCTGGTTGTATTTTTCCTTGGCCGCTTTCAAACCGTTAAAAAACCCGGTTTAAGAATTGTTGTCCCCGTAATTCAGCAAATGCGCCGTGTGGATCTTCGAGTGATCACTATGGACGTGCCGAGCCAGGACGTAATCTCACGGGATAATGTAACGGTTAAGGTAAATGCGGTTCTTTATTTTCGGGTTATTGATCCAGAAAAAGCGATTATCCAGGTGGAAGATTACTACAATGCAATCAGTCAGCTGGCTCAAACCACTCTTCGCTCGGTACTGGGACAGCATGAGCTCGACGAGATGCTTGTGGAAAGAGACAAGATGAACGCGGATATTCAACTGATCATCGACAAACAATCAGATGCCTGGGGGATCAAGGTGAGTAACGTTGAGATCAAACATGTTGATCTTGATGAGAGTATGGTTCGAGCTATTGCCAAGCAGGCAGAAGCTGAGCGTGAAAGACGGGCAAAGGTTATCCATGCAGAAGGAGAGCTGCAGGCATCTGAGAAACTGCTCGCTGCAGCCAATGTCATTTCTCAGAACCCACAAACCCTACAACTCAGATATCTGCAAACTTTAAATGATATCTCCAATGAGAATACAACAACCATTGTTTTCCCTCTGCCCATTGAGACGATCAAAGGGGTGTTTGACAAGGTAGCGCTCAAGAAAAAGAGCAATTAAACATGACAAAGAAACAAAGAGGCTGTTAGAAGAAATATTTACAGGGTTCATTCAAAAACAAAACCCTGTAAATATTCGGGAGGGAAGTACTACTTTTTCAGCAAAATACAATTACTTAACTGCTGAAAACTCTTCAATGCTCAATGTCCCGCTTTTATCCACATCAAGTTTGGTAAAAACTTCTTCACTCATTCCAGCTGCCATAGCTTCTTCTACAGAAACCGCACCATCCTTATCGGCATCAACCATCTCAAAAGTAGGGGCATTGGCAAAAGCGTTTGCTGCGCAAAAAGAAAGTACCATAGCTAAAGTTATTGTTTTGTACATAATAAACTCCTATAAAAGAATTGCTTAGTTTATGAACATCCGTACAACCGGATATCCTTCTAAACTCTTTTATAGCATATTCCGTGCCAACCACACCTAATCGAGTAATTCAAATATGTTACACACACACAAGCAATAAACACACCAAAAAGCGTCTCTCTTTACAGACGGAAACGAGCCATAATTCACTATATCTCTGATATTATATGTTTCTTGCTGTTCCTCAATGGCGACACGCCCTAAAAAAAAGCAAAAAAAGGCCCGGCTCCACAGCAACCTCTAATGCTGTGTAACACGGGCCTCAATAAGTACTCAGGCTTATCCCTGTTTTTTGTCTTCCAAGAGTTGATTAGCCTCTTTAACACTCATATTTTCATGAATCAGACCGTGGACTGCAGAAAGTAAAGCTACTGAATTTGGGCTTTTCCAGACATTGCGTCCCATAACAATACCACTTGCTCCTCCCTGGAGAGCACCATGAATCATATTCAGAGTATCCAGATCTGTTTCACATTTCGGTCCACCGGCAATAAGTACAGGAACCGGACAACCGGCAACAACCTTGTCAAAATCTGTTTCCGTATAATAGGTTTTAATAATATCTGCACCGTGTTCTACACCTACCCGGGCACCGAGCGCAATAAACTTGGGATCCTTTTTCTTGTCTTCATTGGTTTTACCAAGTCCGATTACTCCAAGCATGGGGATGTCCCATTTTCTACACTGAGTGGACAATGCTGCCATATTAATCAGTGTTTTATGTTCAAAATCAGATCCAACAAATGCGCTTGTTGCCACACAATCAACACCAAGCTGAAGAGCCTCTTCAACCGTTGCAGTCAGTCCTTCGTTGGTAAGCTCAGGGCCTGCAATGGTTGCGCCACCGCTGGCACGCAAAATTACCCCCGGATCACCTTTAGGATCAAAGGCATTGGTATAGATGCCCTTGGTCATGAGCCAGCAATCGATCATGCCGGTTGCATCCAGATCATCAATGGTTTTTTTTATATCCACAATACCACTCATGGCACCAAGAGCCATTCCGTGATCAACTGCGATAACCAGACTCCTGCCAGTTGATTTTCGAATGATCTTATTTAAACGTCGCTGCATTCCTTTCATGCTTTTCTCCTCTATCCTGCGTTACACAATTCGTATTTACTATTATCAGTCTATTAAGAGTAATTAATCAAAAACAACTATCCCTCGTATCATCTCCTGATTTTTTGCCTTTTCCACTGCATCCAGAAAGTTGTCCAGGGAAAACTTGTGGGAAAGCAAATCAGAGACAACTATTGATTTATCCTTGATAAGCCCGAGACACTCTTTAAAATCAGCAGGAGTTGAGGCAAATGTGCCAGTCAGGGTGACTTCCATATAATGCAGCCAGCGTGGATCAAGTTTGATCTCACTTGGCGGCGGGCCACCGAAGATATTACAAACACCACCTTTTGCTGTGAGTTTAATATTATCCTCAATCACCTGCGGGATACCAAGCGATATGATCACCGCATCAGCACCACGTCCATCTGTGATTGTTTTTACCTGCTCAGCAAGATTATCCTGTCCTGAGTTTATAAGATGATCTGCGCCCATTTTTCCGGCAAGAGAAAGGCGATCATCGACGAGATCAGCGATCATTACTTTGCAACCAAACCATTTGGCCATTTTCAGGTGCATAAGTCCCATGGGTCCGGCACCGATAATAAGAACAGTTGCATCCTTTTTCAAACGGCATGTACGTGCCGCGGCAAGGGTACAGGATAATGGTTCAGCAAAGACCGCATCTTCATAGGAAAAATCATCGGTAAGTTTTACCACTCCACCAATATCAACGATCTCTTTAGGTAAGCGGACAAATTCTGCAAAACCACCTTCAATTCCGTGCCCCAGACCAAACTCAGCCTCGCACAGATTATGACGTCCCTGGCGGCAATAATAACACTCACCGCACACTGCGATGGGATACACTGCAACTCTGTCGCCTATGGCAAAGTTTGTTACCCCATCACCAATTGCTGCAATTTCACCAACAACTTCATGCCCAAGGATGGTGGGTAAATCTTTGGGAATCCCCTGACCAAGCAGGGTTTTTATATCAGTGGCACAGATTCCGGCAATTCTCGTATTGACAATTAACTCACCTGCTCCGGTAACGGGAGAGGGATATTCTTCAATACGGATATCATTAACGCCATGGACAACAGCAGCTTTCATATTTTTCTCGTAGAGTTTGTTAAATTAGTATTATTTGCAACTATTCCACAAATGTTCATAAAGCTTTTGATTCGATCATTTACGGATGGCATACGAGCAGACCCTATGGCGCTTAATAATAAATGACCAAAAGTGAAATACTCAAAAACAGTTACAGCTTTGCCTGTTCAATGAGGCGACGTACCTTCTCAGGATCTTTTTCCCCGGGTATTGCTTCAACCCCCGAACAGAGATCAACCCCCTCTGGCTGTACTGTTTGGATTGATTTTCTGACATTATCCGGATTAATACCACCAGCCAGCCAGACAGGTACAGAAGTTTCTATCTGATCCATCAGTTCTTTCACAACACCCCAATCGGAAACTAAACCGGTACCCCCGAATTTTTTTACACCTTTCAGTACCGCTACAGTATCAAAGATGAGCAGATCGATTCCAGCATCAACATACATCTGAACGGAATCTTTAAAAGCGTTGAAATCAACATCTTTTCCAGCTTCCGGAAGATGGATGGATTGCCAAAGTTGTACCTTCGGGTATTGTTTTTTCAACTTCCGTATAAGTGACACTTTTTCAAGATGTAAAAATTGAACAGCCGCTGGGCTTAGTGTTTCAATAAGTTGATGCAGGCGATCTGCTTCCATATTAAAAACCAGAGCAACTGCATCAATGGGTGGGTTCTCAAATAGAGGTCTGGAATCCTCAATGGTAAGTGAGCGCGGGGAGAAATCCACTTCAACAACCACGCCGAAATAATCAGCACCATACTCTGCTGCCATTTTGGCATCATGGATACTTGTTGTTCCACAAATTTTTACCCCGCATGTTTCCTGCATTCTTTCTTATCCTTTAAGCCAGTTATCATCCATAAAGGCTTTTTCCACACCATTTTCAGTGATGGTTCCACCCCTGTTATCAACTTTGGTCTCAATAATTCGACTATCAGAGACTCCCTGATCTTTCAGGTACTTCAATATTCTGTCATAAACTTCCTGATCCTGGGTGAGTGCAAAAATAGTTGGGCCAACCGAACTCATACCGGCAATCTCAACACCCATTCCACGGAATGCGTTGATATAACTATAAATAGGTGTTCCATACGCGCCATGCTGTTCGCATTCCGCACGTTTAGAACCGAGGTAGGAAATATCAAAAAGAGTGTCGCCAATTTTTTTAAGATCACCACGAATCATGGCTGGGATCATATCGAGCAGGACAAGCTCTGCTTTAGCACCTGCCTGCATGCTGTCCAGGAATCTGGCCCGGCGAAGGAGAAGCTCTGCCTCGGACTCAGCTGAGGTATCTTTACCAGTGAATTCATCCTCAAGACTTTCCACATCGGGAATAAAAATAATAGCCTTGGTCTCAGGTAATGGCACACGATAGACCATGGTGAGGTCATCACTTGCTACAATCCAGCCACCATTTACTCCGGCCATGGCACCAATTCCAGTTTCAAAGGCAGGAAGAAGATACTTTGCATTAATGGGGCTTTCCTCACAGGCAAGAAATCCCATAATTCTGCGTAACTCCCAACCATGGAATGGACGTCCAAGAACCTCGTTCATGCCAAGGATAACAGCACACATGGAGCCAATAGATGAGCCAAGACCAACATGACGACGTTTGTGATCCATCAGATCAATTTCAAAACCACCGGAAAATCCGAGCAGTTGTTTGAAGGCATGACCAAAATGCTCGGTGATCAGCTGGCGCTCACCTGTTACACGAATTTCCGGTTCTTTAATCGCTTTTACTGTGGCGTGAAAGAATATTTCAACAGCAAAACCAAGCCCACCACCACCGGGACGATTCAAATTAAATCGATTCATATCAAGTACTGTGGGGTGCAGACGAGCGGGAACCTTAACAGTAACATCCCGAAAGGTTTCCACATTTTTAACCTCTTTGGGCTCTACTCCCATCATATCAAAGGAATAGATAAAATCTTTATTACCGGGTTCAAATTCTTCAAGGGTCGTGGTTATTTTATCGTATGGACCACCAATAATGCTAATCTCGATCTTTTGCTTCGTCATGCAATTGCCTCCTTAATGGGGATATTCCTATTAGTTGATTAAACCTTTTTTTCAACAATTGTCCGAATGAAGTAACACATACCAGAATGTTTTTTGCTGAAAAAGTGTCGACATAAATCTTGAGAAATTACTGGTTTACTGCATATTTGTCAAGGATTGAATGTTTGGAATGTTATGCTGGCAAAGGAACACAAAGGATATTAACCATCCAGGCTGTATCGATTCATCATGCTTTTTACTCCACAACTTTATTCATTGCATATCATCCCTGTATTGTAAAACATTACTGATAATTTCCACCGGAAGACTTATTGTATAAAATATCAGGCGTGGTAAGGAATTTCAGAAAAGGAATTAATTTTATTAAAGGAGTTTTCAGAGAGGGCGCAAATATGCATGAAGCAATGTTTTATCAAACTGCTAAAGAAGGTTCGTTAATTTGCAACCTATGTAACCATCATTGTCATATAAATAATGGTAAGCGTGGCATTTGCGGAGTCCGGGAAAACCGGAACACAAAACTATACAGCCTGGTGTACGGCCATATTGCTGCGGAAAACATTGACCCCATTGAAAAAAAACCGCTATTTCAATTTCTGCCCGGCAGCCGTTCCTATTCCATTTCCACAGTGGGCTGCAACTTTCATTGCCTGCACTGCCAGAATTATACTATTTCCCAATATCCCCACCTGCATGGCGGAGATATTAACGGCAGGGAACGAACAGCCGAATCAATTGTAGAGAGTGCGATACAGGCAAATTGCACAAGCATCAGCTACACCTATGTAGAACCAACAATTTTTTATGAGTTCGCCCATGCCTGCGCTACCCTTGCTCATGAACGGCAGCTGAGAAATGTCTTTGTCAGCAACGGTTATATGGCACCGGATGTAACGCGCCACCTTTCTTCAGTGCTTGACGGAATAAATATTGATATCAAAGCTTTTACAAATAGTTTTTACGAAAAAGTGTGTAAAGCACGATTACAGCCTGTGCTGGATAATGTTCTGCTTATGTACAAACTTGGAGTATGGGTTGAGGTAACAACCCTGCTCATTCCAGGTCTCAATGATTCCGCAGAAGAATTGCGAGATATAGCCAGATTTATTAAGGGGGTTAGTCCGGGAATCCCCTGGCACGTAACAGCTTTTCATCCTACCTATAAAATGACAGATCGCAGCCCAACTTCAATTGAGAGCCTGCGCAGAGCAAGGAATATTGGCCTTGAAGAGGGCTTACATTTTGTCTATGAGGGAAATACTCCCGGACATGGAGGTGAAAACACCTACTGTCCGTCCTGTGGTACCGAACTCATCAGCAGATTTGGTTTCAATATTCGGAAAAACAGCGTTATTGAAGGGTGTTGCTGCGACTGCGGACAAAAAATAGAAGGGGTGTGGGGGTAAAACAATACGTCAATACAAGCCAGAAATGCACTAACAAAAAAAAGCCCGACAACCCTGTTTCAAAAAGGTTATCGGGCTTTTTAGATCCATATGGCGGAGAAGGAGGGATTCGAACCCTCGGTGGAGTCTAACCCCCACACTCGCTTAGCAGGCGAGCACCATCGGCCTCTCGGTCACCTCTCCAAATCTGGCGGAGGAAGTAGGATTCGAACCCACGGTACTTTCGTACAACGGTTTTCAAGACCGCCGCCTTAAACCACTCGGCCATTCCTCCAGATTGGAGTCTTTTACCATTTGAATCAGAAAGTGTCAATATCTTGCGAGGCCTTCTAAAAAGAAGCTGAAATATTGTTACAAATAATCAAAACAGAGACAAACATAACAAAAAAGTAAAACATTTCTCATTAGGATGTGACATATTTGTTTAAAAGATGTAGTAGGTAGGGTGTTAAAATAAAGTCGCTAAAAACATACCTCCTTTAAAAAAAATTATTGTAAATGAAGAAACAAAACGATATCACCACACAGCTTGAAGACTTAAGCTGTCTCTATGAAATAACCAAGAGCCTTGCCTCATCCACCGACCTTAAAGAATGCCTTGGAGCAGCAATGGCATCTATTGATTCCATGAAAGAGATGGAAAACGGCACAGTTACCATCATAAACCCTGGTACAGGAAACCTTGAAATAGAAATTGCTCATGGAATTAATGCAGAAGGTAGAAAACGCGGGAAATATCAGATAGGAGAGGGGATTACCGGCAGAGTTGTGGCATCAGGCGAACCAATTATTGTTCCGCACATTGCAGACGAACCAATGTTTCTCAATAAAACACGGGCCAGAGGTGATCTCTCAAATCAGACACGTTCCTTTTTATGTGTGCCGATCCGCAAAGGAAAACAGATAATTGGTGCTCTGTCTGTTGACAGGATATACAAAGAGGGGATATCAAACCAGGCAGACGCTGATCTACGATTTTTAACTATTTTAAGTAGCCTGATTGCACAGACAACGCAAAGGATCCAAACAGTCAATCAGGAGCGGGAAGAGTTACGGGTAGAAAACCTGCAGCTAAGAAGAGAACTCTCTGAAAAAAATAAAATCAATGACATTCAGGGCAACTCAAGCAGAATGCAGGAAGTATATGAGATGATTCACAGGGTTGTAGATTCAAACGCCACTGTTCTTCTGCGGGGTGAATCAGGTACAGGAAAAACCCTGGTAGCAAAGGCACTGCATTACAACAGTAAGCGAACAGAAAAACCTTTTATTGTGGTAAACTGTTCAGCTCTTCCCGAAACCCTCCTTGAGAGCGAACTCTTTGGCCATGAAAGAGGTGCATTCACCGGGGCAACCGAACGCAAGATTGGCCGTTTTGAACAGGCCGAAGGGGGAACATTATTTCTTGATGAAATCGGTGAAATAAGCCTGACTGTGCAGGTTAAGCTGTTAAATGTTGTCCAGGAACGAACCTTTCAACGCCTGGGCTCCGGGAAATCCATTTCCTGCAATGTACGTCTGGTAGCAGCTACAAATCGGGATCTAGAAACAGCAGTACAAAATAAGAGTTTCAGGGAAGATCTTTATTATCGCCTAAACGTATTTCCGGTCTATATGCCGGCACTTCGGGAACGACGGACAGACATTCTCCTGTTAGCAGAATTCTTTCTTGAAAATTATTCTGCTGAAAATAACCATCCCATCAAACGGATATCAACTCCGGCAATCGATATGCTCATCCAATATCACTGGCCAGGAAACGTACGGGAATTGCAAAATTGTATGGAACGTGCAGTCTTAATCTGTGATGGAGATACAATTAAAGGCAACCATCTGCCACCAACATTGCAGACCCCGGATTCAATAAACTCCGGTGGAAATCCATTATCATTATCTGCATCGGTGGAAAATTTTGAAAAAGATCTTATTATTGAAGGATTGAAAAAGAATCGGGGAAACCAGACAAAAACTGCAAAGTCTCTCGATACCAGCCTGAGGATAATTAACTATAAAATTCATCAATACAATATTGATCCGAAACAATTTAAGATTAAAGCCAAATGAAACTCCTACTCCATGTCTGCTGCGCCCCCTGTTCCACATACACACTGAACAGATTGCGTGAACAAAACATAGATGTATCCGGATATTTTTATAATCCGAATATCCATCCCTACCGTGAATTCAAAAAACGGTTGACAACTCTACAGGATTTTGCAAAATCTCAGGATTTTCCACTAACCATCGAATCAGAGTATGGATTAACCGAATACCTCCGTAAAGTGGTATTTAATGAAGAGCAGCGCTGCGCTATCTGTTATGATATGCGACTTGAAAAAACAGCCATGCAGGCAGTAAAATCCGGTGCAGACGCGTTTACTTCAACCCTTCTGTACTCCAGATATCAAAATCATGAGGCCATCACCAATATAGGCAAAAAAATGGCTGAAAAATATGGTGTTGAATTTTATTACGCTGATTTTCGTGAAGGATGGCAGGAAGGAATAGACAGAGCAATTGAAATGGATCTTTACCGGCAACCTTATTGCGGCTGCATCTACAGCGAACAGGAACGCTATGATAAGAAATTACAGAAGAAATTACGTAAAGAGCGGAGCCGGGCAAAAGCTGGCTCCTGATTACATGGTTTCTTAATTAATATATTTTATTTTTAAAGAGGTATTTTATGGTCGATCTAATTGTATTGGCAACAACCAATAAAAACAAAGTCAAAGAGTTTCAGGAGATGGTGAAAGACCTCCCAGTTGAAATCAGGTCTGTTGGGGATTTTGGTACAATTCCAGAATGCATTGAAGATGGTGAAACATTTGATGATAATGCATATAAAAAAGCACTCCACACTGCAAAAATCCTTGGTTTACCTGCCATTGCTGATGATTCCGGGTTGGAAGTTGAAGCCTTGGGGGGGGCTCCCGGAGTATATTCCGCAAGGTATGCTGGAGAATCTGCCACTGATGAGGAAAATTGTACAAAACTATTGAAAGAAATGGAAGGACAGGAAAACCGAAAAGCTGCTTTTCAATGTGTGCTATCCATTGCAGTACCTTCCGGCCCAGCACTGACCTATGAGGGAACCTGTGAAGGAACAATTCTAACAGAAAAGCAAGGGGAATCCGGCTTTGGCTATGACCCTCTTTTTTACTATGAACCCTTCGGAAAAAGCTTTGCCGAATGTGGCATGGAGGAGAAAAATAAAGTCAGTCATCGTGGTAAAGCACTTGCAGAACTTCGTAGTGAATTTGACAAAGTAATAATCTGGCTGAACCAGCGCCTGAAAGAAGAAAAACCGCCAAAACCGGATCACAGTGAATTTGAGGAGGATGACTGGTCAAAATAGATCAGCATTTTTCTATATAAAAAGAAAAAAGTGTACGGGGATTCACACCACCTCGTACACTTTTTTTATTCCTGACTGTTCCTGGTGAACAGTAGGAGTACATTACATTACAGATTGATCGATAAACAATTGGTTCTCTTCTATGATTTCTGTTGCTATCTGAACAGCCTGTTCCAGGTCCTTAATTCCACCTCGAATATAACTGTCACGTAAACGAATCATATACTGAAGATTCCCATCTTTATCAGAAATAGTCTGTATATACAGGCTCATTCGAGAACCAAGCCTGATGTACTGGGCACTAACCAACTCTTTACCTTTGTAGGTCCAACTTCCTGCAACATCGTGCAGCACAAAATCGTGGATCTGTTTAGGAAATTCCATGATTTTCTCCTTTTATTTTTATGCGGTAGAAGTGCTTGTTTAAACCTGACCTTCCTCTACAACGTCATGGATAGCATTTTCTGCACGTCCAACAACGATAGCTGCAGTGGCATCGCCCCATACATTAATAGCTGTACGGAACTGATCAAGAATTCTATCAATGGCAAGAATCAGTCCAATTCCATCCAACGGCAGTCCGGCAGCGGTAAGAACTATACCCATGGTTACCAATCCGGCACCTGGTATTGCTGCTGCACCAACTGCTGCAAGCGATGCTGTGATAAAAATGACAATCTGCATTCCCATTGTTAACTCAACACCTAGCAGCTGGGCAATGAAAATAACAGCCACCGATTCATACAGAGCCGTACCATCCATATTAATTGTTGCGCCTAGCGGTAATACAAAATTTCCGATTCGTCCTTCAACACCCGCACGTTTTTCCAGGTTACTCATTGTCATCGGAAGGGTAGCCGCACTCGATGCTGTTGACCACGCAGTCATAATAGCAGGAGCAAGAGCCTTGAACAGACGAATGGGATTATAACGTCCGAAAACGATTACCAGGATGGGCAGAGTAATAAATCCGTGGATGAACAAGCCAAGAAGAACCGTTGCTGCATATTTTCCCAGTGCCTTTAGAGCCGCAAAACCGAGATCCATAAAAATTGCCGTGACCAGCATAAAAATAGCATAGGGAGCAATGGCCATTATAGCCATGATCCCTTTCTGCATTATCCTGTCTATGGCATGTATCACATTAACAAGGGGCTCTGAATCCCTCCCCACAGTAGATGCCATTATAGCAAGAAAAATTGTGAAAAAGATAATCTGTAAAATATTTCCGGTGGCAAAAGCTCCTGCCGCATTTTTAGGAATCATATTTACAAAAGTATCAATAATGATAATAAACGCACTGCGTTCACCAACGCCCTGACTACTGACCTTTGCGGGAACCTCTGTGGTAATATTAAGTGCAGACAGTGCCTCTTTATCAATACCAAGGCCTGGGTTCATAATATTTACAACGATTAGTCCTGCAAGAACGGCAAGTGCAGTGGTTAACATATAGTAAGCTACTGTTTTTCCACCTATTTTACCAAGCGTCCTAATATCACCAAGATTAGCAACAGCCATAAAAATAGAGGCAAACACCAGGGGAACAATGAGCATGCGCAACAATCGGATAAAGATCTCACCGCCATACTCAAAGGCAACTTTCATAATATAAAGGGGTCCGGAATCTATACCGGCACCCATTCCCATATTTATGCCTATTCCAAGACCAATACCGCCAACAATGCCGATAAGGATCTTCCATTGCAGGTCGAGTCCTTTTTTCTTTTCAGCCATATCAGTCTCCTCCGTAATAATCTTCGTTTATATTATAGCTTTGGGTAACAACCTTTTTCGTAACTGGAAGGTACCGACCCATAAATTGGGCTATGTGTCCGTTGGACTGAAGTTCAAGGTTGAAAACATTAAGCATATTTAAGAAATCCTGGTTGCCCTTTTGCACTGCCATACCGTAATAGTCCGGTTTAAAGGGAGGATCGAGAACAACAAGTCGAAATTGAGCATCTTTGGCATGTTCCTTGAGCCATACTTTCAGGAAAATCTCATCATGAACCATCATATCTGCATCGCCAGTGAGAGTTGCCTGGGCAGCTTCTTCGTTGGTGGCATATGCCTTGACTGTTGCCTGTGGAAAGAATCGTGGCACTATGCGTTGGGGGGCTTTTCCATCAGTGACAGCGATTGTAAGCTGGTCAGCCTTACCATTTTGGGCAAGCTCAGACATGATTGCTGCATAATTAGGTACTGCAGATATTCCAAGACGGGCCGTTTTGACTTTGTTGAATAAAATTGACATTCCCGTATCAAAATAGGAGGAGGAAAAATCAATTGCTTTCGAACGATCAAAGGTAATGCTCATTCCGGCGATAATAATATCGATCTTATCTGCCTGGAGCATGGGGATCAGTTCAGAAAAGGATTTGGGAACAACTATCTTTGCAGTAACACCCAGTTTTTCTGCGAGCAGGTTGGCAATATCAATATCCACCCCAACGCGTTTACCATTCATCTCAAAAGAAAATGGTTTAAACTGCGGATTGACGCCTACTCGTAATACTTTGTCCCCCAACACTTTTGTAAGTGTTGGTGACTGGTTGGCGGATTCTTGCGCAAAAGATGTTGCTGACAGTGTGAGAACAAATAACAATACCATCAACATTTTCACGGCAATTAAGCTGAAATGTTTCATATTTCCTCCTTTCATTGGATTGATGCAAAATTGCAACAACGTAATTACGAAAAACAATTCTGTAATTTAACTAACAGCAAGATAGGTGCCAACTAGTCAAAATGACTAGTTGGGGGGAGGCTTCCACAAAACTTACAAGGAGAGACGGAAAGCAGGAGGTAACAATACATGGAGAGTAACCCATTAACTATTCTAAGAATAACTGTACTTAAAGATACCATCAGATCAAGGCAATCAGCTAAAAAAGAACATTCAATCTTTAATAAAAAAAGAAACCTTTAAAAACAAGTTACCCAAGGACGGTATAATTGGGTAACTTTCAACCCACAACAAACATAACGATTGTGTCAAATAGTACCCACGAGATAAAAAGCAGAAATAATCTTTTTATAAAAAATCTTCCCGTTTTATATCGAGTTTCTTCATTTTATAATAAAGGGTTTTTCGAGGAAGCCGTAAAGAACTACAGGTCTTTGTAATATTACCTTTATTTCTGGCAAGTTCCTGTTCGAGAACACACTTTTCAAATGCCACAAGCTGATTTTTTAATGGCCGATCCATTGGGGGCTCACTATCCGTTGCCATAATTTCACAAGTGTTATCTAGACCTAGTGCGGTACGTTCGGCAATGCTTTGCAATTCACGAACATTGCCGGGCCATGGGTGTTTCATTAACTGGTACAACCAGGCTGTTGAAAATTCGGGAGCCTGGCGACCAAGACGGGTCGCAGCCTTATTAAGAAAATAGGTAAATAAAAGAGGGATATCTTCAGACCTGTGACGAAGAGGTGGTATTTCAATGGTTACCACGTTCAGACGATAATAAAGATCGGCCCTGAAATCCCCTTTGTCACTTAATTGTAGCAAATCTTCTTTTGAGGCTGCAATAATACGTAAATCAAGATCAATGGCATCCTTTCCACCAAGTCTTTCAATGGAATGTTCCTGCAGAACCCGCAAAAGTCGAACCTGCAAAAGAAGCGGCATGCTCTCAATTTCATCAAGAAACAACGTTCCGCCATCGGCAAGTTCAAACTTACCAATATGTAATTTATCAGCACCGGTGAAGGCACCTGGTTCATGCCCAAAGAGTTCATTTTCAATGATTGATTCCGGCAGCGCACCACAATTTACAGCCACAAAACGCTTCTTGTGGCGCCTGCTCTGTTCATGAAGACAACACGCAATAAGTTCCTTACCTGTGCCGGTTTCTCCGGTTATCAATACATTTGCATCAGTGTCTGCAATATTGAATATCATTTCACGAAGTTGTACTATATTATCACTGCGTCCAATAATTATAGACTCTAGTCCATCATTACGCTCAACCTCGGCTCGAAGAGCCCTGTTATCAAGGATGAGTCTGCGTTTTTCCATGGCACGGCCCACAACATTGATAAGATGTTTGGAGGACAAAGGTTTTTCAATAAAATCATAAGCCCCTTTCCGCATCGAATCTACCGCCATACTAACATCTCCATGACCGGTCACCAGGATAACAGGTAAATCAGGATCCAGACAGGCAACCTGTAACATGAACTCAACTCCATCCATACCTGGCATTTTTACATCTGTCACCAGAACCCCAGGCCACTCCGGTGAAACCTCCTCTAAAGCCTCTTGTGCTCCACTAAAACAACGAACAGTGTATCCGGCAAGTCTGAGTGCCTGGCCTGCGGCCTTACAGACATGATCATCATTATCAACATACATTACCAGACCCTTAGTACTCATTTATTCTCCATTAATTCCGGATAAGTTCGTGTCAACCCGATGGTAACCATTGTTCCACCTTTAGGATAATTCTCTGCTCTGATAAAGCCCCCAAAATCCCGAATAATGGCAAGTGATAACGAGAGACCAAGCCCCAGGCCTTTTCCATCTTCTTTGGTTGTAAAGAATGAATCAAAAAGGTGGTCAATATGTTCTTTAGGAATTCCAGGTCCCGAGTCTCGAACCATAAATCGAATGCTTTTGCTTCTCACTTTTACTTTGATTGAGATTTCACGTAATTTCTGCCCCGAGATAGCGTCCAGTCCGTTTCCAACTACATTAACAATAACCTGTTCCAGTCGAACAGAATCAGCTAATACAAAAACATCCTCGTCGGGCAAATCATAGTGTATGAGGGCATTATGTTTTTTTACCTGAATATCGAGTAAAACCATAGCATTTTCAAGGGAATTCGATAGCAACACAGGACATGTTTCCCCTGGTGATTTACGGGAAAATGATTTTAAATGACTGGTAATCTCCGCCATTTTTCCAATCAACTCAACAATATCATTTAAGTTTGTTTGTGCCTCATCAGGCTGCTGTTTATCGATAAAAACACTGGCATTTTCAGCATACATCTGGATTGCAGCCAAGGGCTGATTGATTTCGTGAGCGATGCCTGCAGACATTTTTCCAATAGCTGCAAGTTTTCCGGCCTGTATTAAACCGTCTTGAGTATCACGGAGTTCAATTTCAGTCTGTTTATGCTCATTCACCTCTGCATGTAATTTTTTTATTGCCTTACTTAGCTCTTTTGTTCTCTTCTGTACCCGATGTTCGAGTTGTTCGTTGGCCTGCTGAAGTAACCTGTTCGAATTCTTTTCGTGGAAAGCTCGCTCAAGACTCGTTTTTCTACGATTATGAAAAAGCATGCCAGTTAACAAAAGAGCCACAAAGAGAAATGCGACAAGCAGCACAACATTACGTACATATTTGTCAACATGGGAAATATTACTGAGAAGATGGACAGTCCACCCTGCATCCGGCATATTTTGGGACTGCAACAAATATGGATATCGAGAACTTCTTCTCTTTTCTTCAGGTGATACCGCATCTTTCTTAAGATCAATATACAGACCATTCCTAATCTTAAAACCAATTGAGGTTCCTGTTAATGGGTCTAGCCGGATGTCTCCATAGCGACGATTTGTACGTAGAATATCTGCAGATTCCTCACTCAAAGGGTAAAGGGATCGAAACTTCCAAGGTTCATGGCTGGTAATAAATATAACACCATCGGGATCTGTAACGATGATTTTTTCAGAGCCCTGGGCCCAGATTTTCTCGAGCCTCTGCAGTTGAACTTTAACCGTAAGAACACCAACAAGATTGGAGGAGGAATAGACGGGAGCAGAAAAATAATACCCTCGTACTTTGGAAGTGGTACCTAGAGCAAAATAACGACCGGGATGTCCACCTATTGCCTGTTTAAAGTATGGGCGAAAACTGAGGTCTTCACCAATAAAAGAGATTGGCCCGCTCCAGTTACTGGAGGCAATTGTCAAACCACTTGCATCCAGCAAATAGATGTCTGATGTTTCAGCAAGAGCATTTATTTGTTCCAGTTCATGGTTTACTGTATCAATAAACAATTTCTCTGTAGGGTGGGAAAGCAAATCAAGAAAAAGGGGATTTGTTGCAAGGATCTGCGGTAACGCCTCAAATTTATCGAGTTCACTTTGCAGATCTCCAACATATACATTCAACGAGTCATGGGCCTTCTTTTGTATACGCTGTAACTCAAGGCTTCTGGTCCACTGTCTGGCAAAAAAAAGGCTGAGAAAGCACACACACACAGCGGTGACACTGTATAGCAAACGTAAGCGGGTTTTCATCTTTTATAGTTGATAATTGTCATTGTCCCAAGGCTATTACAGATGTCTTCAACACCTGCTTTTCACCAATCAACATAGCACAAGAGAAAAGTATTATCGTCAGAAGTTTTTGAAATGAGATTCGGAAGAATACAGAACTAAGCTTAAAAACAGCGCTAAACGAAAAAAGGGTGATTAAAGGAAATGAAATAGAAGCAAACGTTAAACGCCTCATAACACATACCTTTAAAACACCCTTTGAACAACATTGCTATAATCTGATCTTTTTTATCCGGGTTTTAATACCACCACTGATGGATAAAATTACAACAATATTTTTAATTACTTCTGTGCTTTCAGTAAGTCACGTATTTCAATAAGTAATAATTCTTCAGGAGATGGCTCTGGTGCTTCTTCAGGTGCCTCTTCTTCTGCTTTTTTCAATGAATTAATCACCTTAACAGCTATAAATATAGCAAAAGCAACTATTGTAAAATCAACAATTGTTTGAACAAACTGACCATAGGAAATAACTACAGCAGGTACATCACCCACAGCTTCTTTCACAGTATAAGCTAAACTGGAAAAATCAACCCCTCCAAGAAGTACACCAATTGGAGGCATAATCACATCAGCAACAAAAGATGAAACAATCTTTCCAAATGCTGCTCCGACGATTATACCAACGGCCATATCAACCACATTTCCTTTAATGGCAAACTCTTTGAATTCCTTCATAACACCCATAATAAATCCTCCCATATAAAATACTTTTAGTTTACGCCCCAAGCCGTGAAACAAAAAATATCAACCAACATTGAGCAGAGGCCTCAATCTGGAAGAGATCTTTCCTGTTTCGTAATGGAAATAGTATTCATTGGCTTAGGTTTTGATGACATATTACTGAAATAAAACTATTTTTCAATAGCCGGAGATGACTATAAAAGCCACCCTATTTCATCTTGGGACGATTCGTTACGAAACAGTAAATAAAAATTATTCTAACAGGAAGAGGTAAAGGGCGCTTAGTCACTGAGGTCTTCTGGAAAACCAGTATGATCAATCTGAGAACTATAGAGGTTTGCCGCCGCAAGACTAAGGGCAATAACAGAAGGGCCGATAATAATTCCCCAAAAACCAAAACTTGCAATTCCTGCAAGAATTGAAAGAAGAATCAAGATTTCATTCATGGTGTATTCGAATCCGAAAATTCGTTTTAAATTACCAATAAAGATAATCCTCAAAATATTGTCTATGAAAAATCCCATGACTCCCAAGACCACAATGAGAATCGCAACAACATTCATATAGTTCCCGGCAACAAGCTCAAGGGCAATAACAGGAATATAGACAAGAGCTGCACCGATTATTGGAATAACAGAACAAAATCCCGCAAGCACTCCTAAATAAAAGGAGTTATAGCCACCTAGAAATACCATCAGGATACCAAAAGCTAAGCCCTGAGCCAGCATATTGAAAAGAGTCCCGTAAAAAACCACAGCAACAGTACCAGTGCATTCACGATATAAATATTTTTCGTGTTCAAAACTGGTTGGCATAACACGTGCTGCAAATGAAAGGATCTGTTTTCCATATAAGTTAAAAAGAAAATAAAATATTAAGATCCATCCTATTTGAACCACTATTCCACCGGCACCAGTGGCCACACCATTTACTGTCTTATAAACAGCCTCCATGGACACTCCTTTTAAAACGGAAAAACCTTCTGTTTTAAGGGTGTTGAGAAAATTATGAATAATTGGAATTCTATCGGTATAAGAGACCACCTTATCCATCATCTGCATGGTGACATTTTTGACATTATCGAGATCAACAGCAGCCATTTGGGTATATGTTTCAGAAATAAAATAGACCAGCGGGGCAAACAAAAGACAGAGGAAAAAGAGAGTAAGAACGCTAGAACTTAGAAAGATACTCTTGTTACGAATACATAAGGGAAATGAAGAGCGTTTAAAAAACAAATTAAGAGCTGTCAGGCCATGGCTGGTACAAAGGGAAAGAACAGCTGCCACCAGAATATAGTGCAGGTAAGATGAAAAAATATAGAGTGATGCAGCAAGGAGAAAAACTGTCAAATAAGCAAGAAATCGAACACCGTCATTATCTTCTTTTGACATTTTACAAATACCTGAAAGTTCCTTTTATTCTACTTTAAGATCCCTTGTCAACAGATCAGATACGGCTTTGGAACACTCTTTTTCTTTATAGAGGATCTGGTATACCTGATCAAGTATGGGCATTTCCACTTCCATTTTGGATACCAGATCATGGACAGATTTAGTGGTTTTCACTCCCTCAGCAACCATTTCCATCTCATTAAGAATTTGCGAGAGTTTTTTTCCTTGTCCAAGTTTCAAACCAACTGTACGATTTCGACTGAGATCACCAGTACAGGTAAGAACCAAATCACCAATACCGGAAAGTCCTGAGAATGTAACAGGATCTGCTCCCATGGCCACGCCCATACGGGTAATTTCAGCAAGCCCTCTGGTTATCAGGGCGGCTCTACTGTTTAAACCATAACCTAAGCCATCACTGATTCCGGCTGCAATGGCCACGATATTTTTAAGCGCTGCACTTATTTCCAGGCCAATCATATCCTGAGCAGCATATACACGAAAGCGTTCACTAACAAAAACGTTCTGAAGAAAAACTGCTTTTTCGAGCTCATCACAACCGACAGTCACCAGGGTTGGCAAGCCTTGTGCCACCTCTTTAGCAAAAGATGGCCCTGAGAGTACTGAAAGCGTTAAATTTTTAGCAGTTTGTGCACTCCCAAGGGTATCCCTCATAACTTGGGTCATGGTCATAAGGGAGTTGTTTTCGATGCCTTTTACGGCAGAAACAATACTTGCACCAGTTTTTAAATATGGTATCAATTTTTCAAAAACTTTGCGATATCCATGGGAGGGGACAACCATACAAACAACATCTGCACCTGTAGCTGCCTCTTTCAGGTCAGCTTCAATCTCCAGAAATTCAGAGAACGTATGACCGGGCAAATATCTTTTATTTTCCCGGTCAGTTTTAAGGGCTGCAACATGCTCTTCATTGTGCCCCCAAAGAACAGTTTGCAACCCCTTACCGGCAAGAACTCCGGCAATTGCTGTCCCCCAGGAACCCGCTCCTATAACAGCGACTTTATTGATTTCAACATCACTCATCATTGTTTTGTTCTGTTGCCTGTCCTGCTTCTATTTCATCATCATCATCTGAATCATCTTCAGGAGCAACAAGATCCATTGCTACAACTTTTTCTTTATTAGCAAGATTAATGAGTCCAACACCCTGAGTTGTTCGACCAATTACCCGAACATTCCCCATTGGCATACGAATCATTTTACCAGAATCGGCAATTAGCATAACTTCGGAATCATCATCAACCTGCATAGCTCCAACAACAGAACCATTCCGTTCACTGGCTTTAATAGCCATGATACCAAGGCCACCGCGTCTTTGGATACGATAATCTCCAACAGGGCTTCTTTTTCCATAACCATTTTCAGTGACGGTAAGGATTGAAGAATCTGAGTCAATAACAATTGATCCAACAACATAATCATTTTCTTTTAAGCGGATACCACGGACACCAGCAGCGGTTCTTCCCATGGTGCGAACATCACTTTCGTGGAAGTGAATTGATGCACCATTTTTGGAAAGAAGGAATACGGTGTCATCTCCATTAAGAATATGAGCTGAAATAATTTCGTCATCTTCATTAATTGTGAGAGCCTTTTTTCCTCGCTTCAATGGTTTAATAAACTCTTGGAGGCTTGTCTTTTTCACTCTTCCAAGACGGGTGACCATAAGTATGGTTTTGTTGCTTTCAGCATTTTGAAGATCAACAACCGGTAAAATAGCTGCAACTTTTTCTTCCTCTGCCAGATTAAGAAGATTAATAACAGCTTTACCCCGAGCGGTTCGTCCTGCAAGGGGCAACTGATACACTTTACGCCAGAATATTTTTCCGTGATTGGTAAAAAAGAGGAAGGTATCATGGGTGGATGCAACATAGAGATTTGATACAAAATCCTCTTCAACGTTTTTCACACCAACAACACCTTTTCCACCACGTCTTTGTGATCTGTAAATACTTACAG
>Ga0256844_10000151_pt1 | contig 28603 bp, 24 predicted proteins | sample MusselsmetaG_FD_189100 | JGI IMG/M metagenome (GOLD analysis project Ga0256844, IMG submission 189100) | Mussel associated microbial communities from hydrothermal vent at the East Pacific Rise, Pacific Ocean - Mussels | ecosystem: Host-associated > Mollusca > Shell > Unclassified ... | reverse complement strand
AAGAAGACTGTATAGTCTATAGTAAGTCCTTGGAGCATACCGAGCAGGTGTTTAAACAAGTCTAAGTCTTTCTCTTGTGTGACATTTTCTAGCCCTAGCTTTTTACCCATGAGGTAGAGGTAACGCCCAGTGTAGAGTCGTGGGTAGTGTTCTACTACTTTTTCTAACTTCTCAGAGTTTACCAGTGGAGAAAGCGCAACCATAAGAGCTTGTAAATTCCAGTGTCCTACATTTGGCTGGTTACCAAAACTGTAGCGCCCACCTTGGTCTGTATGGTTACAGATATTTTCAAAGTCATATTCATCTAAAAATGCATAAGGACCATAATCTATGGTGAGTCCATGTATGGACATATTGTCCGTGTTCATCACCCCATGCTGAAACCCTACTGCTTGCCACTCTGCCATGAGCCTAGCTGTCTTACCTACGACTTCTGTAAAAAAGAGTAAGTATTTGTTTGCCTCATCCATAAGATGTGAGTAACTCTCTGCTATGGCGTAGTCAGCTAAGGCTTCTAACTCTGCATGTTTTTGTTTGTGTGCAAAGTACTCAAAAGTACCAAAACGCACCCAACTAGGACTCACACGAAGCACGATAGCTCCTGTTTCCCATGTCTCTCTATAGACTTTATGTTGTGAGCCTATGAGTGCTAAAGCTCTGGTAGTCTCTATGCCTAGTCCATGCATAGCTTCACTCATAAGGTACTCGCGTATGCTAGAGCGTAACACAGCACGTCCATCACCTGAGCGTGAGTACTTTGTCTCTCCTGCACCTTTGAGTTGCATGTGCAAGCCATTTACTGTGCCTATATTGATAGCTCTACCGTCACCCAAACGTGGTACAAAATGCCCAAACTGATGTCCTGCATAACACATGGCAAAGGTATCGGAACCCTCTGCCACATACTCACCGTTAATGAGCTTTAAAAAATCTTCAGATTGAAGTTCGTCTACATCGATATCAAGCATTTTAGCCACAGCTTCATTGGCATGTATAAGATGTGGTTTGACAAGTGGGCTTGGTGTTACCCTGTCATGACACTCTGCTGGGAGTTCTAAGTAAGGGTTGGTTAATTTTAATTCGTTTAATTTCATAGGCTCATAGTAGCTAGAGAAACTTTAAAGTGACTTAGGAGTATAATACACGCAATAATAATCATAAGGATATACTGATGGGTAGAGCGTTTGAATATAGAAAAGCCGCTAAAATGAAACGATGGGGGACCATGTCAAGAGTCTTCCCTAAACTAGGTAAAATCATCACCATGGCAGCCAAGGATGGTGGGATGGATCCAGATATGAATCCTAAACTTCGTACGGCTATCCTCAATGCAAAAGCACAAAACATGCCTAAAGACAACATCGATGCAGCAATAAAAAGAGCCGCAGCGAAAGACTTGGCAGACATCAAAGAGCTCACTTATGATGTAAAAGCAAGTCATGGTGTACAGATGATAGTCGAATGTGCTACAGACAATAACATGAGAACCGTTGCCAATGTCAAAGCCATCTTAGTACGTAATGGTGGAGAGATGCTTACATCAGGTTCACTCAACTTTATGTTTACACGTAAATGTGTCTTTGTTTTTGACAAAACAGATGAGATGGATTTAGAAGAGATTGAACTAGAACTTATTGACTATGGTCTTGAAGAAATAGAAGAAGACGTAGAACCACATGAAGATGGTGAAGACATTAACATTGTTAGAATCTTTGGAGAGTTTACTTCTTTTGGAGAACTTTCTAAGGCACTAGAAGACATGAAAATCGAAGTTAAAAGTGCCAAATTGGAATACATTGCCAATACCCCTATTGACTTGAGTGATGAACACATGGAAGAACTAGAAATACTCATCGACAAACTAGAAGAAGATGAAGATGTACAAACGGTATTTACGAATATAAACTAATTTCTTTATTCTCTTTGTTGACCTATTGTAAGTACTCTTCAATAGGTTTTGGTTCACCCAAATAATATCCTTGAGAATACTCAATATCTAACTCTTTAACCATATCATATATATCCTCATGAGAGACAAACTCTGCGACCAATTGATAACCAAATTTATCTGCTAGTTCTTGAATGGATTTCAATACTGCCTTAGCACGTTCAGGGAAAGTTTGTAGTTCTCGTATCAAACTTCCATCAATCTTTAAAATATCAATATCCAGCCGAATCAAATAACTATAACTTGCATAGCCACTTCCAAAATCATCTAATGCAATTTTTGAGCCATATGCTTTTAACTGTTTAAAAATATCTTGTACTTTTTCATAATCCTTAATTTCATTTTCTTCAAGTATTTCGAATGTCAACCGATTGGCTATCTCTTTATTTTCAGTAAGGTTTGTTGTAATCAACTTCATCATATCTTCATTGTCAAGATCATCAAGGTCGACATTGACAGTGACTTCAAGGTTGGGGTACCTTTGTAATGTCATCAATACATGATTTAAAACCAATTTACTCATTTTAATATATTGACTTGTACCTTTAATGACATCCATAAAATAAAAAGGAGAAATAAGTTTTTCTGGATTATCTTTGTCTATGAGCCTTACAAGGGCTTCATACTTAACAATTTTTTTTGTTTGCGTATTGTAAATAGGTTGATAGAGGCACAAGAGCCTCTCTTCTTCTAGTGCCTCTTTAATATAATCTATATCACTATATTGCTCATTGTTTAAATTTTCTTCACTCAAGATTCTTAAATCATTTTTACCATGACTCTTTACTTCTAGTAACTTTTCATCCAAAAGTCTTTGTATCCTCTCAATAGAAGTACTCTCTTCTGTAACATTCATAGCACTCATAGAGATATACATACGTATGACTTCGTTATCTATAGTATAAACCGTGTTTTTTAGTCTATTAAATAGGATATTTGCCATTTTCTCTACACCCCTGCTATCCTTCAATGCCAATACTAAAAACTCTGTTCCTCCTGTACGTATAACTTTAGATTGAGGCGATATTGTGTTCACAATTACATTTGCAAATTCTTTAATTGCTTTATCACCAAAATCATTACCAAGCTTTTTATTAATCTCTTTAAATTCATCAATCTCTATAAGCATGACATAATAGTCAGCTACTTGGTGTTCATTAAAAAATTCTTTCAAATAATATTTGGTATACACAGAAGTAAGTTTATCTTGACGTAACTCACGTCTTGCCTTATAATATCTGTAGGCAAAAAATATTAAAGAAAAAAAGCTAATCCCTAAAAAAATTTGCATTGTCGTAATAATACTCATTAATGTAGAGTGAAAATTACTTAAATATTCACCATATGTTTCTGAAAGGTCTAAGACTAAAAGCGCTTCTGTTTTACCCTCTTTAACAATAGGATAAAGTAAAGAAAGCCAAACATCTTCCACACCATTATGTTGTTCAACAATTTGCATTTTTCCAGTTTTACATACATTTTCAAAAAGTTTACTTTTAGGGAAAAAGAGTGCTTTATACTTTTCTGAATCTACTTTTGAAGCATCAAGTAAAAAGCGATATTTCCCTTTTTTATCTTTTTTAAGTACAAAAATATACTGATACTGTTTCGTAAGAAAAGCTTGCAATGTTTCATTGAGCTGTACCCTAAGTTTGGGACTTCTATTGAGAGCTTCCTCTATATTGTTATCTGTTTTTTGTTCTATAAGAGTCGCTATTTGTCGTGCATACTGTTCAGATGTCTTAAGCTCTTCCTTTTTCAGTTTATCTGTACTTTCTATTGTTGATATTTGTAAAAAAACTGCAAACCCTATAAGCAGCAATACAACAACAATAATAAATTTATCAAAAAAGTTTGCTCTCATAGTTCATCTACCATAAACTGTTCATATTCTTGTGGTAGATGAAGTCCTAATTTGTGTAGTCTATTCTTTATAAAAAGTATTTGAGACCGCCCTTTTTTCCAATAGAATGCCCCTATGATCTCTTTTGATTTTTCTAAAAAACGATAATTGGTTGTAAACAAAACTGGTCTCTTCTTCTTTGTCTCGTATATGCTATCATACTTTAAAACTTCTGCTAGCATATGTTTATCTGTGATTAAAACAATATCAGACTCTTCAAGCCTATTTGATACTGAGATTTTATTAGAAAATTGAAATACTTCTAAATATTCTTTATCTTTTACATAGACTGAAATGATATTTTGTGACGATAAAGCCGCAAATATATGATGATACATTTTGAGTGTACTTTTCTTATCTAACGCAATAAGTTGCCCATAACAAAGAAGAAAAAGTATTAAGATTTTTTTCAAAATGTATACTCCAACTCGAGTGTTATTCTTTGGTCTATAGGAGAGATGGAGAGTGGTTTCAAAAACTTCCCAGTTGTTGGACTAAGCCTAAATAAGCTAGTTTCTTTTGCCTGATTTAAAAGGTTCTGTCCTTTTAGAGTAAAGGTAAGATTCTCAGTAGCCTCCCAAGAAATAGAGCTAGTCACATCAAAATAATTTATATTATCTATGCTATTTTGATGCCAGACTACAGCATTATAAAAATCAAATTTTTCATAAGAATTTATAAAACTCAAATACCCACTGTAGTCTTCAAGTTTATCTAAATTAAAGATGTCCTTATAGTGTGCATAATAAAGTTGTAAATTGATTTTATTATCCATATCAAAGCCATAGTCATAATTAAAAATTGTAAAGAAATACTCTGTCTCTCCGGAACCTACATTTTGAACTAACCCATTTTCATCCTGCATCAAAAGTAATATTAACCTAACCCTTGAGTCATCTTTTATATAGCTCACTTCTTGTGTTAGTGCCTTTGTTATTTGAGGAGGTACATTCTTGAAGTTTTCTGTATCAATATATCGTGAAAAAGGGTCTAATGCAAACATAGTACGGTACAAATACGTCTTATAACTCCAATATTCACTGGTATAAATATAACCAAGTCTTAACTGTAAAAGCTCATCATCCTCTATATTCTCATTACGGTAAATTTTACTATACTCTATACCTAAAGTCAGAAGCTCCGCATCACCAATCGCATATTGATCTTGAAAAAAAGCAGAAATGATACTCTCTTTTGAAAAACCTAAAGGGCGCGTACCTACAGTTTCAAGTCTATATGAAGAGTCAAGCTTTTTCATTCTTGCTTTGACACCCGTTGCAATGCGATGTTTATCTATGGTGTTTTTATATGTCAGTTCACCACTGTAGGTACTATTTTTGTATGTCTCATAAAAACTATTGCCTAAAATAGAGCCAGAAAAAAGTAATGGGTATTCATCTTCTTGTTTCATATCTGACTGAAGCCAATCATAGGCAAACTGTGTCCGCCAATGTTCTGTAATGTCAACACCATAGTCCATATGGACATTCAAATAATTGATTTGAGAAACCAAGGGTGTTGCATCCAAACTTAATCCAGCAAGACTGTCTGTATCTTTTTTCATCACTTGTAAATGAAATATTTGCTCTTCCGTTTTCACATAAGAAAAAAGCTGTGTTCTTTCAAAATCTCTAGAAAGAGGTTTACTTGTCCCATTATTTATTTTTTCTCGATTTGCATCAGTATGAGAAAAGTTTACCATGTAGGCATAGTCTTCTTTTTGTTCACCATAGTTAATACTTTGGGTACCATAGCCCTTACTTCCTTGAATTAAGCTCACTTTTCCCCCACTGTCACGTTTAGGATTTTTCGAATAAATAAACATCGTCAAATAAGCAGGTTCTACTGCCGATTCAAAAGAAGGTACCGCATAATAAAACTCTATATGATCCACAAAGTCGATATTCATATCTCCATATAAAACAAGTCCACTGCCCATCCAACCTTGGGTTATCTCCACCCCATCAATATAGAGTCGTATAAAATTACTTCTGTAAGGTTCAAAAGCACCACTTGTTAAGGGATCTGGTAGTCCATACCTATTTTCATGATAGTAAATAACTGGTGCTGTTTTAAAGACATCTTTCAGTGTCTTTGCATGCATTTTTTCTAATCTTTCTCGCGTGAAAAGGACAAGGTGTCCTTTATTCTCATCAATTGTTTTTTGACTCAAATCATTTTTATGCGTATACGCAGTTAAAAGCTTTTCTACCTCAGATGCATTAGAGGGAAGAGTAATAAAAATGAATAAGCAAAGTACATACAGTCTAAAAAAATACATAAGGGATCCTAGGTTCATGATTCTAATCCGATAGTATAATCTAAAAAAAGTCAAAAAAAGTCAAAAAAATGTAATGAATTTAAAAAACTATACTATAATTAGTATATTATAATTTAAATTAGGCTTTTTATGCGTTCTCAAGAAATTTTTGACCTTTTAACCAAAGAATATACACTTAAACTAGCTATATCTCCAGAAGATTTTGAAGCAGTAAAAACTATACGAAAAGAAGTGTTTTCACAAAAGTACTCCATGTCACCAGATTATCTTGAAAAGATGGGGTATCTTTTTAATGAAGATGATAAGCAATCATTTATTTACTTTCTATTACACAATGAAACTAATACTTATGTAGGTACGGTGCGAATTTTTTTTCTTAATCAACGAACCCCAATTACTCAATTACCTATGCAAAAAGATGGTAATGTAAAAGATATTGACCAACTTATGAATACTCTTCCTGTTGTTGAACTTTCTAGGGGAGCAATTATTCAAAACTTACCCCCTCATCATACCTACTCTAGTTTGCAATTAAGAGTATTCATTAGATATCAATTAATGATAGCCACTCGTATTAACTTTTTACTTTATTCTTATAAAACGATTTTCTCCATTATGGAACCATCATTACATCGATTTTTACGAAGTCAAAAAATATATTTTGAACAAATTGGTAAACCTGTAGAATATTATGGAACAAGAACACCTTATGCTATAGACAGAAAGAAACTAATACAAGACACCGAAATAAATATGGAAGAACTAACCCGTCACTACCTCAAAGAACTTTGTAAAGACCCCAAACCTTTTTGGCAGTTTATAGATGCAAACCCATACTTAGAACGTTCAGACATACAACTAGATAGAATCTGTCAACTCTTCAAAAAGTATGGAGACGATGTAGACTTGTCGCTTCTTTTAGGAGAAGAAAAGTCATAGCATAAACTAAATCCTATGGCTTAACCCTATAAATCACTCCATACATCAGTGGTACATAATATAAGTTTAGTACCGTTGCCCATGCAATACCAAAGCCTAAACTAATCGCCATAGGTTGCAAAATAAGTGCTTGTCCCGAGGCAAAGAACATAAGTGAAGAGAGACCCAATACTGTTGTCACTGAAGTGAGTAAAATAGGTCGTAAACGCATCCCTGCTTTTTCTACCATCTCATCATAATTTTTACTGCCTTTTATAAAGTCTAGCATAATCAGTCCATCATTGACCACAACACCTGCGAGTCCTATGACACCCATCATACCTGGCATTGTCATATTGATACCCATCAGTTTTGTACCAAGCAGTGCACCAAAAACAGAAAGAGGAATCGTAGAGAGTATAATCAGTGGCAATACCAAAGAGTTAAACATCCATACCAAAGCGATGAAAATGAGGAACATAGCTATGAGTGCTGCTTGCATTAATTCTTCTTTAATTTTGGCATTCTCTTTCTCTTCCCCTTTAATGATGACTTTCACACCTGAGTTTTCTATCTTTTTTAAGAGTGGTCTTACGTGTTCCATCACCTCTGCAGGGGTAATGACCTTTTTACTTACTTTCGCAAACAAAGAACGTACCTTATCTCCATCTTCTTTAAAGATTTTGACAAAAGATTTTTTGTAGGTAAAGTCACAGACATCCCCTAGTCTTACCACTCTCTTCCCATCTGGTGCTGTCAATTGAAAATCTGACAACACTGAAGAATTATTTTTGTTGACATCTTCTATTTTGACTCTAATCAAACCTTTGTTGTCAAACATTTTAGTATACTCTGCTTTTAAAAATGCTCCTCTAAGTATAGAAGTAAGATATCCCTCAGAAAAACCTAAATGCTGTCCATATTCGTTGACACGAAGTTTAAGCTCTCTTTCTCCCTCATTGGCATTGTCACCTATATCTGAAACACCCTCTATATAACTTAGGTTTTCTTCTACTTTTTTCATGGCAGAAAGTACTCTATCTCGATGTTCCCCTGAGAAACCTATCTCTACATCATTTCCTACTATGCCTGCTTGTTGCACATATACATTGAACTCTTCAAACACTTTTTTGCCGTGGGCTTCTTTGGCTTTAAATGTTTTTACAAGGGTCTCTTCTATCTCTTTAGCGATATCCTGAGAGACTCTCTCTCTTATCATATCACTGTCATCATATTCTAGTGAGAAAATAGGATTGATATAGGTATCAAAAAAGTTTTCAGGCGCTTTTTCATGAAGGTTGATAAATATTTGAAAAAGGTTTTCACCTACTTCAAAACTTTGATCTTTGTTAAATTTAAACCCTATCACAGAAGTCACTGAATCTACCTCTTTTTTGTCAAGTACTTTTAACAAAGCTTCTTCTACTTCTGTCACATATGTTTCAGTATCTGTTAGCTCATTATTAATATCAATCTTTCCATTCATATAGACTTGTTGCGCATCAAACTCAGGAAATAACTGAAACTTTGTTATTTTAGCTATCGCCATTGTTCCTAAAATAATAGCAATCACAATCACGAAAAGAGAGCGCCATTTCCGTCGTAAAAGTCCATATAAAAAGTTTCTATACCATACTATCCAACCCTTCCAAAATCCTTCTGATTCTTCTATCATTTTCACTTTACCCATACTAAAAAACTCTTTGGCATGCAGTGGTAAAAAGTAAAAGGCTTCAAAGAGAGAAGAGAGTAACAGTACAGTAATCATAATAGGTAATACTTGCATAAACATACCCATCTTACCAGACATAATAAGTAATGGTAAAAAAGCAAAAACTGTTGTCAGCGTAGCAGTAAGAACTGCTGGAAACATCTCTAACGCTCCATCTATAGCAGCATCTCTGGGACTTTTCCCCATCTCCATGTGCCTATAGATGTTTTCAGCCACAACGATGGCTTCATCTACCAACATACCAAGTGCTATCAGCGCACCCAAAAGTGTAAGCATATTTAAACTATAGCCTATCATATCCATAGCAATCAAGGTAATCATAAAACTTGCAGGTATCCCTATAGCTACTACCCATGCAATCCTCATATTGACAGAAAGCAATAGTGCTAAGAATACAAGAATTAACCCAAAAAGAATGTTCGATGAGACAAGGTTCAGACGATTTTTTATCCAGATAGACGTATCGGTATATGCTACAAACTTGATGTTGTCATATTTTTCATTATAGGTTTCAAGTATTTCACGTATCCGTTTACTTAAAGCTATGGCATTACCTTCTTTAGTTTTATTAATATTTAAAGAGATATTTTCTTTGCCATTAAAATGTGAAATCTGCGTAGGATCACCTAAGCCATACTCCACCTCTGCAACATCACCTAAGCGAAATCGTTTGCCTCCTACAGAGAGTAAAATAGCTGAAAGTGCCTCTGCACTTTTTTCACCATTGATAGTAGAAATGTAAAGGTGATCACCTTGACCATCTAAGGTACCTGCTGGAAAAATGGAAGAGATACTTCCTATAGCTTTATAAACGGAAGATTTATCTAAACCATAGGCATCTAATTTATTTTGATCAAGCTTGATGAGGACTTCGATATCAGTATCACCACGGATATCAATATCGGAAAGCTCATGAATTAAGGCTAGCTTCCCTTTAATATCTTCTGCAGCTTCTATAAGTGCTTCTTTACCTACTTCTCCAGACACAGCAACCAAGAGTAACGGATACTGATGTATCGTTATTTTAGCAAGTGGTTCATCCATATCAGAGGGTAAATCACGTCTTGTATTGGAAATAATGTCTTTCACATCTGAGAGTACTAACTGTGTATCATTTCCTTGTTTGATATCTGCAAAAACTGAAAAGAAACCATTTTGGATACTGGTATAGATTGTGTCTATCGCAGAGAGACTTTTTAACTCATCTTCTATCGTTGTTACAACCATTTTATCGAGTACGTCCGCACTGGCACCCACATATCCACCATTGATAGATATTTGATCTAGTGAAGAAGGAGGAAATATCTCTTTCGCAATATTTTGATAGGCAAACATTGACAATAGCAACATAAATGCCATTAAAATATGGTTGATAATGGGCTTATCTACGGCAAACTGTATAAAGCTACGCATTACTTCTCCTAATCGTTAATTACAAAGATGGTATCTGCCACTTGATTTTTATATTTTAACGCTTCTACACTCTCTTTCAGCATGATACTTTCAGCTTTTAGAGCAGATACTTCTCTTTTCATCTTATTGACTATCTTACTTTCATGATAAATTTGATTACTCAAATATATCTTTATCATTGTAAGAATAAGTACAATACTTATTGCCATCACAATTACCGACACCATACCAAATGTAATACCATTGTCTGCTGCTATTTTCTTTTTACTTTGAGTCATTTTTAAACCTAAAACTTCTTAATTTTGCAGATCTGCTTCGTGGATTAATTTTTAATTCCTCTTTACTTGCTGTAATTGGTTTACGTACCAATGCTTTTCCTAATGCATAATTTTTCCCACAAGTACACCGTATTGCCTGGGGGTCACATATACATGCAGTTGCCCACTTTTTAAACCTATTTTTCACCAACCTATCTTCAAGTGAATGAAAGGTAATCAAAGAGACTACTTCTTCTTTATAATGCTTAGCTTCTATGGCATCAAGTAGCCCTTCTATCTCACCTAATTCATTATTGACCTCTATACGAATCGCTTGAAACATCAATGTCGCAGGGTGAATTTTCCCTCCAGAAGGTATGACACGCTTTGCTACTTCACTCAGTTCCACAGCACTTTCTATAGGTACTTTGGCTCTAGCTTCTACTACTGCGCCTGCTAGTTTACGGTAAGAGCGCACTTCTCCATAGGTATCAAAAATATATTCTAACTTATCTTGGGTATAGGTATTGACTACTTCATAAGCACTCAAAGATGCTGTTGCATCCATACGCATATCTAATGTTTTTGAAGTAAAAGAGAATCCTCGTTCTTTTTTATCTAGCTGTAAAGAGGAGACACCAAAGTCTGCCAAAAGTGCAGTAATGGGGGCTTCTGCGAGTGTAGGAAGCACTGTAGAAAAAGTACCTTTATACAGTTTAGTACGTCCTTCAAAAGGTGCTAAACGTTTTCTAGAAAAGGCTAACGCCTCATCATCTCTGTCTATACCTATATGTTTTAAATGCGCATACTTCATTAACATTTCAGAACTGTGTCCAGCATATCCCAATGTACAATCTACAAAATACCCTTCTGGTACCGTGGAAAAACTATCTAACACTTCGTCCAATAGTACAGGTATATGAGGTGTATCCACGAGATTCCTTATCTTAAAAAAGGTTAATTTCTAATTTCTAATTTCTAATTTCTAATTTACACGTTATAATAGCGAAATAATCCTAATCAAAGGTTTCTCATTTATGGACAAGTACCTTATAGATGACATTAAACATGTCTCTCTTTCACTCTTTAATAAAAACTTTTTCTCTGTCTATCATGGTTCTATTTCAGCACGTGTAAGTGCGAGTGAGTTTATTATCAATTCTAAAGATACTATACTTGATGAAGTCTCTAAAGAGTCACTGGTCAAACTTGACTGTCAAAAACGTGACTACCGATGGAACTTAGCCAACTCTGACGTGCATATCCATGAACATATTTACGAAACCATCCCTAATGCAAAGTATGTCTGCTATACCATGCCTCCTTATGCAACTGCCTATTCACTCAAACATGGGAAGGTGTCTCCCGCAGATTTTTATGGTAAAAAGGTACTTGGTGAAGTCATAGTTTATGACCCTAAAAATATAGACGACTGGCTAGAACGTGCACCTTATGAAATACCTACATTTTTCCAAAAACATGATACCCACCTACTCCTCATCAAGGGCTTTGGACTTATCTCTTATGACAGAGATATCACTGAGATGGCAAAGAAAATTTCTATTTTAGAAAACTCATGCAGGCTTTTAGCATTATCAGCAAATATATAGTAAACAAAAAGAGAGTTTACCCAAGTCTCTCTCTTAGTACATAGGGTAGTATCCCTCCATTTAGATAATATTTTACATCTGCAGGGGTATCTAACCTTACATTTACCTCAAAGTTTAGTATACGGCTATCTTCTTTTGTAACATTTACGGTTAATACGCCTCCAGCTTTTATCTCAGCCAATCCCTCAATAGTAAAACTTTCTGAACCATCAAGTCCCAAAGTTTCTGCCGATTCACCTTTTTTAAACTCTAAAGGTAAAACTCCCATACCTACAAGGTTATTTCTATGTATACGTTCATATGATGTTGCGATGACTGCTTTTACACCTAAAAGTTCTGTTCCTTTGGCTGCCCAATCGCGAGAAGAGCCCATACCATAGTCATCTCCAGAAAGTACTACCAACGGTACATGTTCAGCTTTGTAATGCATGGCAGCATCATAAATGTACATCTCTTCGTTTGCAGGAAAGTGTAAAGTATGCCCACCCTCTTTAGGGGCAATCAGTTTGTTTTTTATACGTTCATTGGCAAAGGTACCTCGTATCATCACTTCATGGTTACCTCTACGAGATCCGTAAGAATTAAATGCATCTGGAGCAATATTATGCGCAAGTAAATACTTCCCTGCTGGATACTTTTCAGGTATTTTCCCCGCAGGGGAAATATGGTCAGTGGTCACAGAGTCACCTAAAAGCAGTAGTGTTTTTGCTTCTTTAATGTCTTCTATAGTATTCGCATCTTTTTTAAAGTATTCAAAGTAAGGGGGCAAACGTAAATAGGTAGAATCTTTATCCCAATGGAATGTGGTATCATCAGGTACATCTAACATCTTCCAACGTGCTTCCCCCTCTAAGATATCTGCATATTTCTCTTCAAACATACGCGGTTTTAAAACCGAAGCAATAATGCTATCTATCTCTTCTTGTGATGGCCATATATCTTTAAGGTAGACAGGTTTTCCATCACTTCCTATACCTATCGCCTCCTCTTCAAAGTCTATCCACATTTTCCCAACTAAAGCATAAGCCAATACCAAAGGAGGCGAAGCAAGAAAATTTGTTTTAATCTGTGGGTGAATACGTGCTTCAAAGTTTCTATTTCCAGAGAGTACTGCTGAGACGATGAGTCCTTTTTCTACAATGGCTCTTTGTATCTCATCATCCAGAGGGCCACTGTTTCCTATACAGGTGGTACAGCCATAGCCCACTATTTGAAAACCCAGTGTTTCTAAGTGTGGAAGTAATGCTGCTTCTCTTAAATATGCCTCTACGACTTTTGAACCTGGGGCTAAAGATGTTTTGACATACGCAGGCACACTCAAACCTTTTGTGACAGCATTCCGTGCTAAAAGTCCTGCCCCTATCATCACAGAGGGATTGGAGGTATTTGTACAAGAAGTAATCGCTGCAATAACCACCGAACCATCACACAGTTCTACATCTTTTTTATTGAGTTTTATGGTTTCACATATTTGTCCTGGTATGACTCTACAGGTGTCTATAAGTATTGTATCGTGCACAGACATTTCATCTTCAAGAACATTAATACTATGTGCATCTATCTTACGTCCATAGTCGCAAGTGAGCATGTTGAGAAACGCACTCTTTACATCACTCAAAGCTATCCTATCTTGTGGTCGTGATGGACCTGCCACAGAGGGGACTATAGTAGCTAAGTCTAACTCAATCACTTTAGAGTATTCTGCTTCCACACTTGCATCATAAAAAAGTGTCTGTTTTTTCAAATAAACTTCTGCCAAATCTGCTTCTTTACTTCTGTTTGTCAGCCGCAAATAACGTAACGTCTCTTCATCCACAGGGAAAAACCCCATCGTAGCACCATACTCTGGTGACATGTTTGCAATAGTTGCTCTGTCAGGTAGAGAGAGTGCCTGCATCCCCTCACCAAAAAACTCTACAAATTTTTCTACCACTTCTTCTTCTCGAAGCCTTTGTGTCACATATAATACCATATCTGTTGCCGTTGCTCCTGCTGGTAGTTTCCCCACAAGTCTCACACCTATGACCTCAGGGATTTTCATACTGTAAGGCTCACCCAGTGCCACAGCTTCAGCTTCTATACCACCAACTCCCCAACCCATCACTCCAAGTGCATTTATCATTGTTGTATGAGAATCTGTACCTATTAGTGTATCAGGGGAGAGTATAATTTCACCCTCTTTTTCTCTCTGTACTACCACTGTTGCGATATATTCTAAATTAACCTGATGGACTATGCCTGCACCTGGAGGGAAAACACGTATGTTATCAAAGGCTTTTTGAGACCACTTGAGTAATGCATAACGCTCTTCATTACGTCCATACTCCATACGAAGATTCTCACTCAAAGCATTATTTCTACCAAAATAATCTACTTGTACCGAATGATCTACTATCAAGTCAATAGGCACAACGGGGTTGATAGTAGAAGGGTCACCTCCATACTCCAATATAGCATCTCTAAGTGCAGCAAAATCCACAATACAAGGTACCCCTGTAAAATCTTGCATCACCACACGAGAAGGATAGTAAGCTATCTCTTCAACAGTCTTTTGACTTTTTTTCCATTTTGCAAGTTTCTCTATATCTCTGTGGGTGACTATCTCACCATCATAATGGGCTAAAAGATTTTCTAAAAGTATGCGTATAGTGTAAGGAAGTCTTGCGAGTCTCATATTAAAGTAAGTTTCTACTTCATGGAGAGAATAATAAGTGTAGTGCTTATCACCTATGGATAAAAAAGATTTAAATTGAATACCTCTCATCTCTACTCCTTTTTATATTAAGAGTTGATAGATAACTAGGATACCTATTTAATGTGTATTTTGTGTAGAGTGTAGATAGATTTTATATTATGTAACGACACATATCTTTATTTGTTCTATTTTATATTTCCTTGGTTCTGTAAATATTTGGAGAAAGATATTTTTTATTTTTTCCATATATTTAATGACTTTGTTTAGTTCCATCAATGTAATTTTTTATCACTTTTAATGCTAGGTTTCTCTATTTTACTGTTAGGCATTTTCTTTTTAATATTTAACATAATAATATATCCAAGTACTATAAATATTATAATAACTATTGGTATGGCAAGGAATAGTACATATTCAACATTCATTTTTTCTCCTTATAATAAATACTAACATTATGAGTAACACATGTCATATTTTTGTAAAAGTTGCCAAAATTCATATGAAAAAATATAATAAAAAGACATTCTATACTATTTGTCAACAGTTTGTAAAGCAATCTTTTGTTATACTTGTCAAACTATATTGTAGGAAATGGGTATGAATCAGACTAAAAAACGCTTAGCCATTATTAAGCTTGCTATCTCTATGACTGACACAGAAACGATACAACTTCAGGTACTGAAATTAGGGTTACTTAAAACAGACCGCAAGATGAGAGATATTCTTTCTTTACTCAATGAACAAAATTATGCTCAAGCACAAAGACTTATCTCTGTTTATATTGAAACCCCCACTGAAACGACTATTGTACAAAGAACTTCTCAAGATGAGAGGATGACACCTACGCCACCTCCTACAGATGAAGAAGCTATGATAGAGAGAAAAGAAACTCCTTCTCCCCAGCACACCTATAATGATGAAAAGCCCCTAACTCTGAAAGAGAAAATACAACAAGCAAAAGACCAAGCCATTATCGAACAATTTGAACTTTTTTCTGAAACACCTAGCGAAGACACAGAAGAAAATACTCAAGTACTAGATGACTATGATGCTTTTTTAGATGTAGCTCCAAAACCGAAAAAAATGTCAACAGAAACAGTAAACTATGATGCTTTGTTGAATGTAGATGCAAAAGATGTTCTCCCTGATAACATTGAATTAAAACTATCAGAAGACCCAAAAGATACTTTTTTTCAAGAAGAACTTCATATTATCCCTGCGGTTGAAGACACTACACAAAATAATTTTTTTAATACAGACGATGAAGAAATATCTCAAGAGGAGCCTATTGAAGAGCCAATAATCGAACAAGAAGTAGAAGAAAAACCAATAGAAGAACCTACAATTACGGATGATGAATCTCTTTCAGATGATGTAGAGGAAAAGGATATGATTGAAAAAGATACCCTAACCTATAAAGCGATTTCATATATTGACCAAAAATTTAAAAATATGCAAAACCAATATCCACCTATACACCAAAGCAAAGAAAGTTTTTCTTCTGTCGATGCATGGCTCATCAAAATATCTAAGGATGGCTACACTGCCGTGGAAATAGAAGAGATGATAAAAGATATAGATAAGCGAACAGAAACAAACAAATCTGAAGCTGCTCAACTTTTACTTATCGCAGCATCTACTGAATCAAAGTATGCACAGTTTAGACTTGCCCGTGCACTTTACAAGGGTATTCTACTACAAAAAAATCCTTCTGAAGCTTTTACCCTTATTAACCGCTTGGCAATGAACGATAATTATCCTGAAGCACTTTGTGATTTAGCCCAATTTTTTGAAAATGGTATGGGTATCACAAAAGACAAAAAACGTGCTGAAGCGCTTTATAAAGAAGCTATGGACTTAGGAGTACATAGAGCCATGGATCACTACGAAAGAATAAGAAAACAGAATAAGGGTCTACTTTCTCTCTTTAAAAATAATTAGACTCTTTGAATTCCTTCATACGCAACACTTATCATCTTATCTATCTCTTCGTTAGTGATAATATAAGGGGGCATAAAATAAATAACATGTCCTAGAGGTCTAAGCAAGACCCCTTTGGTTAAAGCATACTCATATATACGTAACCCTATGCGCTCTTTCGCATCATACCCTTGGAGTTCTATCGCTGTGACCATACCTTGTTGTCGCACTTCCTTTACTTGTGGCAAAGTTTTAAATTTTTCAATCTCTTGTGCAATATAAAGACGTTTTTTTTCATTCTCAAGTAAAATATCATGGGTCTCAAAAATCTCTAATGTTGCCAGTGCTGCTCGACATGCAAGTGGATTTCCGGTATAAGAGTGAGAATGTAAAAAAGCTTTATGCTCATTATAATCACAATAAAAAGCGTTGTAAACATCGTTACTTGTCATGACAACAGAAAGAGGAAGGTATCCTCCAGTAAGCCCTTTAGAAAGTGTCATAAAATCTGGTGAAATATTTGCATGTTCACAGGCGAACATCTTTCCTGTACGCCCAAACCCTGTCATAATTTCATCAGCAATCAAATGTACATTGTATTGTTGTGTTAATATTCTTGCTCCTTTAAGGTATTCAGCATGATACATATGCATCCCCCCTGCCCCTTGTATAAGAGGTTCAAGAATAAAGGCTGCAATCTCATCTGCTTGTTCTTTTAAAACTTCTTCAAGTAAATTTAATGCGACTAAAGCAGCTTCTTTACTCTGGTCTTTAGGTACTGCCACTTGTTTATTGGCTATAAGTAAAGGTGCATAGGTTTCTTTGTAAAGTGCCACATCTCCAACAGAAAGTGCTCCTATAGTTTCTCCATGGTAAGAATTTGTCAAAGAAAGAAACATTGCTTTACGTTTACCTTTGTTAAGATGATAATGGTAACTCATCTTTAGTGCCGCTTCTACGGCACTTGATCCATTATCAACATAAAAAACCTTTTCAAGTGTTTTAGGTGTAATGTTGACAAGTTTATGTGCTAACTCTACAGCTGGTTCATGCGTAAATCCAGCCAAGAGAACATGCTCCAGTGTATCAAGTTGTGCTTTTACTTGTTCGTTGATAAAGGTATTTGCATGTCCAAAGAGGTTAACCCACCAAGAACTTACTGCATCAATGTAGGCATTCCCTTCAAAATCATAAAGATAAACACCCTTTCCAGACTTGATAGGAATTAAAGGGAGTGTTTCATGATCTTTCATTTGTGTACAAGGATGCCAAATGACTTCTAAGTCACGTTTCATCATTTCCGAATTTTTTACTGCCATTATAGATATATACTCCATTTCAATTACAATTAACCACAACTTTACTAAAATATTACAAATTTTTAGATTAAGGGCAGAAACAATATGATTAGTTGGATGCAAAAACACAATAAATACCTCGTATGGACCATATGGATAGCTACAATTGCATTTATTGGTGCAGGATTTGTTGGATGGGGAAGTTACAGTTTTGGTTCAAAAGCAGGCAATGTTGCCAAAATTGGTGACATAGAAATCAAACAAAGTAAACTCAATATGATTTATAACAATATCTATGGGCAGGTCAATCAACAGCTTCAAGGTAAACTTGATGATAAGAAAGCAAAAGAGCTAGGACTTGTTCAGCGTGCATTTGCCACACTTTCAACACAAGCTAAAATACTTAATTTTGCAAAAGATTCAGGTATCGTTGTTGCAGATAAAGAGCTCATGAAAAAACTTGAGTCCATTGAGGGTTTTCAAAAAGAGGGTAAGTTCGATAGAAGTATCTACGATAACTATTTGAAATCTCAACGTCTCAAAGCAAAAGATTTTGAAGTGACACTTAAAGAAGAAATCATCATCAATAAAACACTTGCACTTTTTGAAACAGAATCATTACCTCTTGAAATCGAAGCTATAGGTGCAGCAATGAATGTCGCCGACAAAATAGCGTATAAGGTACTTACAAACTCTGATGTAAATTATGTTGCAGATGAAACAAAGATCAAAGCATTTTGGGAAAACAAAAAAGAAAACTACATGACAAGTAAGAAATATGATCTTTCATTTGTTTGGACACCAAGTAATGCCACTACCTTCACAGAAGAAGAACTTAAAAACTATTATGATGCGAACAGCTTTAATTATACAAATGCGCAAGGAAAGCAACTTATATTTGAAGAAGCTAAAACGGCAGCAACACAAGACTTAAAACTTAAGAAAACAAAAAAATCTGCACAAAAAGCATACATCGCCTTTAAAAAAGGAGAATTAGAAAGTTCTGAAAATATCACCTTAGCTCTTGGAGATTTAAAATTAACCCAAGAGATTTGGAAAGAGATAGAAACTAAATCTACTGGTGATATCCTTAAACCAAAAGTAGTTGCGGATCAATATGTGACAATAAAAGTCAATAAAATGATAAAACCACACATTATGACATTTGAACAAGCAAAAGAAAAAGTGGCAACTGTGTATGCAGAACAATCGAAAAAAGAATCTCTCTTAACACTCGCAGAGACAACACTTAAGCATATAAATGAGACCAATACAACAGTTTCAGATTTTCTTACTTTAAACAAATATGACAACCTTAAAACATTAAATTCACAAGAAAGTTTACAATTTTTACAAAAACTCTTTACTTCTAATAAAGAAAAGGGTATCATTAGCGTATTGGATAAGGTCATAGTTTATAATATCATTGAACAAAAACTCTTATCTGTTGACGAAAACAAGACAGATTTTGTAAAACAAACTGTCAAGCAAATTAAAAAGAAGACATTTGAATCTAACCTTTTAAAAATGTTAGATAAAAAATACCCTACAGAAGTCTATATGGGAGGACTTATAAATTGAGTGATACAATCTTAGCTATAGATATCGGTTCTACTAAAATATGTGCGATTATAGCTGAGATTGAAGACTCAAAAGTCAAAATCCTTGGACATGGTGTTGCTAAGTCCCAAGGGATTAAAAAAGGTGCTATCACTAATATAGAGCTCTCTTCAAAATCTATCAAAAAAGCCATCAATGATGCAAAACGTATTGCAGATTCTAATCTTACTTCTGCTGTAGTATCTATCTCTAATGCTTATGCAAAATCTTTAAACTCTACAGGTGTTGTCAATATACCACATAAAGACATCTCCATAAAAGAGATTAATCGTGTGATGCAAACAGCACTTTATAATGCAAATGTACCTAATGAGTATGATGTGGTCCATGTCCTCCCCTATAACTTCAGAGTAGATGACCAAGACTTTATTGAAGATCCATATGGGATGAATGCATCTCGTATGGAAGCAGATGTCAATATTATAATGACACAAAAATCAAACTTATCTAATCTTAAAAAAGCTGTTCGCGCTGCAGGTGTTGAGATAGAGGGTATTGTTCTTTCTGGCTATGCTTCAGCCATAGCCACTATGGATGAAGATGAAAAAGAGTTAGGTGTAGCAGTCATTGATCTTGGTGGACAAACATCTAACCTTGTTATACATACAGGTAACTCCATCAGATATAATGACTTCTTGGGCGTGGGTTCAAACCACATTACCAATGACCTCTCTATGGCATTACATACACCACTACAAATAGCAGAAAATGTCAAAATTCGCCATGGTAATCTTGTAGAGACAAGTAATGAAGTCATTGAACTACCTATTATAGGAGATGAAGAGAATCGCAATAATGTTTCTCTTGAGATTGTCCATTCTGTCATCTTTTCTCGTGTAGAAGAAGCACTTATGATTTTGGCAAATTCACTTGAAAAATCTTCACTACAAGATCAGATAGGGGCAGGTATTATCCTTACTGGTGGTATGACAAAACTCAAAGGGATTAGAGAATTGGCACAGTCTATCTTTCCTGCCATGCCCGTACGTATTGGGAAACCAAATAATGATATAGAAGGACTCTTTGAAGAACTCAAAGACCCTTCATTCTCTACAGTACTTGGACTACTGCTCTATAAAGCAGGTGAACATACACAGTATGAGATAGATTTTAAACAAGAGTTACTACATTCAAAAGATGAGCAACAAGAAAACCTTAACGATATCAAAATAGCAAATACTATAACTGCCGTTGAAGACAATAAGTTGTCTAAACAAAGAAAAGAAGCAAAAGTTGAGAAAGCACAATCTAAAAAGAGTGTGGATCCTGAATCATTTTCTTTTGATGATCTACCAGATATTTCAGAAGAAAATAACAACCCTATTAAAAAGTTGACCAATTGGGCAAAACAACTTTTTTAATGGGGTCTAAAACAATACAAAGGGGAAGAAGATGGAAGAGTTCGAAATAGACATAGTCGAAACAAAATGCCAAACAAATGGCGCAAAAATAAAAGCAATCGGCGTTGGTGGCGGCGGTGGAAATATGATTAATCACATGATACAAGAAGGTATCCATACGATTGATCTTATTGTAGCAAATACTGATGCTCAAGCATTAGAGAGCTCACTTGCACCATATAAGATGCAACTTGGAATGAATGCAACAAGAGGTCTTGGTGCAGGAATGGTTCCAGATAAAGGAAGAGAAGCTGCATTAGAAAGCTTTGACGACATCAAAGAGTTACTTGAAGGTGCAGATATTGTATTTATCTCTGCTGGTCTTGGTGGTGGTACAGGTACAGGTGCTGCACCAATCATCGCACAAGCGGCTAAAGAGGTAGGTGCACTTACAGTATCTATCGTTACAAGTCCTTTTAAGTTTGAAGGTCGTAAAAGAACGAAACTAGCTCGTGAAGGGTTAGAAGAACTCAAACGTGAGAGTGATTCTATTATTGTCGTACCAAACGAAAAACTTCTCTCAATCGTAGAGAAAAACCTTGGTATTAAAGAAAGTTTTAGAATGGTAGACGACATTCTTGCTCAAGCCGTTGGTGGTATTTCAAAAGTGATTCTTTCACATGGAGACAATGACATCAACCTTGACTTTGCCGATGTGAAAACTGTGATGTCTCATCGTGGTCTTGCACTTATGGGTGCAGGGTACGCAGTCGGTGCAAATGCAGCATATGATGCAGCAAAAGCAGCCATAGAGTCTCCTCTTCTTGACAACATCTCTATTGATGGGGCAATGGGTGTACTTGTACACTTTGACATTCACCCAGACTATCCTATTATGGAGATTGGTGAAGCAATGGGCATCGTAGAAGAATCTGCAGATGAAGATGCAGCAGTTATCTTTGGTACAACTACCAATGAAAACATGGAAATCGACGAAGTGCGTATCACTATTGTTGCCACTGGCTTTGAAGATAAAAATGCCATTGCTGAACCAACAACTGTAAAAAAGCAAGAGACACTTTTAAGTTCAAATGCACATAATGTCAACACACTTTCATCACTTGGTGGTAGAAAAGTAGTGGGTGGCTATGATGGAGAAAATGAAGACATCTTAGATGTACCAACATTTTTAAGAAAACAGATGGATTAAAAAGCAGATGGACTAAGCCCACTTAGTTCTATATGTTCTACCCCCTTTTTTTAGCAAAGAGATTCTTCCTCTCTTTGTTTATCTTACTTCCCATATACTCAGACTATTAGCCAATTTTAGCTATCATACTTCATATTTTAACTATGAGGATTTTATATCATGAAATACATCAAATCTCTATCGACCTTAGCTGCTACTGGACTAGGTACAGTCTTACTCACAGGTGTTACAGGCTGTACGCAACAACAGCAAGAGCAACAACAAGCTAAAGGTGCTTTTGTCATCATAGAAGAAACTGCTCCTGGGCGTTACCAGATAAAAGATGAGTTCCCAGCAGATGAAACACGCATCGTTCTTAAAAAACTTGATGGCACGGAGCAAGTACTGACACAAGCAGAGCTTGACACACTCATCAAAGAAGAAGCTGCGAAGATTGACAATGGGACTTCAAACCTCACAAAAGAGCAAAATCCACAGATGCAACACCAAGGCATGGGTCTTGGCGAAACTATCATGGCAAGTATGGCAGGAGCGATGCTTGGTGCATGGATAGGAAACAAACTCTTTGGAAACCAGAACTACAAAAATAACCGTAAAGCTGGGTACAAGTCTCCTTCTACTTACTCAAAAAGCAAAAAATCTTTTTCTAAACCTAGAAAATCAAGTGCTAAAAAAGGTGGTTTCTTTGGCAACAAAAAATCTGCTGCTAAAAAAGGTGGTTTCTTCGGTGGTTAATTTACAAAAGACAACACCCCTTGACACAGACTACTTAGAGTCGCTTGGTTTCGTATGGCATACAGATGCAGATGAGACTTCATATATTTCAGATGAGCTTGTTACCATCTCCAAACTTGAAGCAGAAGCCTACTACGAAGCCACAAATAAACTTTATGATATGTACGTAGAAGCTGCCGAGTATGTTGTAGAAAACAACCTATTCCATGAGATTGGCATCCCTTTTAACCTCGTAGAAGCCATCAAGGAGTCATGGGAAAATGACGTGCATTGGCACCTCTATGGTCGTTTTGACCTTGCTGGTGGTGTAGATAGTAAGCCCATCAAACTCCTAGAGTTTAATGCAGACACTCCTACAGCACTCTTTGAAACTGCCATCATCCAATGGGCAATGCTCAAGCAAAATAATATGGAAGAAGCAAGTCAATTTAACGGGCTCTATGAAGCCTTAGTTGACAACTTTAAAAGACTTGTCACTTTAGAAGAAGATGTTTCTAACTTTGAAAAAAACTATGATGGGTGGAACTTCCTCTTTACTTCTGTAAAAGGAAACTCAGAAGAAGAAAACACAGTAAGACTCTTACAACACATAGCCAATGAAGCAGGCTACAACACAGAGTTTGCCTACATCGATGACGTAGAGTTTGACTCTGATGAAGGCATCTTCTACAACAACACCAACTACGAACTCTGGTTTAAGCTCATCCCATGGGAAGACATAGCCTTAGAAGAGTCAGATTTGGCAATGCTTTTAAGCAACATCATCAAAAACCAAAAAGCCATCATATTCAACCCACCCTACACCCTACTCTTCCAAAGTAAAGGTCTACTCAAAATCCTCTGGGATCTATACCCTAATCATCCATTACTACTAGAGAGTTCATTTGAACCATTAGTGGGACAAAAACAGGTCAAAAAGCCTATTTTTGGACGCGAAGGAGGCAACGTAAGCATCTTAGATGAAAATGCCTCAGAGCTTGAGTCAGTAGATGGTGACTATGCCAACCACAAAATGCTCTACCAAGCCTACACAGGACTTGCCTTAGATGCAGAAGGTAAAAGCTACCAAGCAGGTGTATTTTATGCGTATGAAGCCTGTGGACTTGGGTTTAGAAAAGGTGGGAAGATTCTTGATAATATGTCTAAGTTTGTTGGGCATATTGTAAAGTAATTCCTATGAGACTTACTGAATTAGAAGAGTTTACCTTGTGGAAAATAAACAATATTTAGTATTTATCATCATTTTTTTATTATATTTATTATATAGTTCTGTTATATTACTGTAACTATATTTAATGTTGCCAAACATAAGGGAAAACCATCAAATGACTAGACGAACTTTTTTAATTTTAAGTGGAACAACTACTTTATATTCACTTTCGGGCTGTAAGCATATAACTTCTTCAAACTCACAAACTTCTTCAGAAAAAATATATGCTTTTTATGGAGATACACTTGAAAATAGAATTGTAGCAATAGATGTTGAAAATATGAAATTATTATCTTCTACTTATACAGAAGGAGATACTCCATACACCATAGGTAGAGCAGGAGATGAAGATAAGTTTTATGCTATCACAAGAGGTTCTAATGCTTGCGATGTACTTGATATACACAGTAGAAAACTTATCAAACGTATTCCTTTGGAACACAGCCCTCGCTCCTGTGCATTTAACCAATACAACAACTTACAGCTTATTAGTGGAAAGAATAAACCTATGTCTTCCTTAGTAGATGTAAAAACAGATACTGTCATAGCAGTTGTTGGTCGAAATACAACAGTTAATCCCCTAGACTATGGAGGGTCAAATGCTACAGGTCACCCTATATGGATAGATACTAATACTTTTGCTCTTCTAGATAGAGAAATAAGACAAATTGTACTTTATAGAGTATTTAAAAATGAAACTCAATGGGAAGTCATACCTTTACATACACTTGATACACCTACTGCAGTACATCACTTTATTGGTAGAGGTCCAGATGCCATGAATAATGGTTTACTTAAGTCAGATACACTCACTGATACCTTCTATGCAGTAACAGAAGGCACTGCAGATAATACACCTGGCAATGCTATCACGCCTTCTATCATAAAAATAAAATATAAAAATGATTCTCTGAGTATTATTGGTGAAACCCATTTACCAAAAGAATCTTGGGGTGCACATCATGCAACATTCACACCAGACAATAAAAATATTTATTTAGGTCTAGCCTCAGGTGTATTGTTTATTATCAATAAAGATTCTATGGAGATTGTCAAAAGTGTCAATACAGGAAAAGGTTGTGGTCATACAACATTTATACCTCAAAAAAATCTTGCTGTTGTAACAAACCATCATGATACTTTTATTTCAATCATTGATATGACTACACAAAATAAAATAGCAGATATTACAGTTAGTGGTCCTAAAATAAATAATACAATACTTCAATCACATACCAGTTTCACTGACCTGTCTGGTAATTTCTTTTATGCTTTTGCTACAGACAATGGTAAATTTTATGAAGTAGATTTAAACACTTTAAAGGTAACACGTACACTCTATACAGGAGGGACACCTAAACAAGGTTGTCATTTACTTCGGAATATTTATACCGATAAGTACAGCCGTATTCAAAATAGCTATTAGAAATTACAATTTTAGGATACATAACAGAAGTTAAATAAACAGGGATAATATTATATAATATGTGTAAGTTTTTTGGCATATTCTCTCGTATAATCCTGTTTCAGCGCACCCCTTCATACTAATCCATTAACCAATTCACAGTATGATAATGTCAAATATAGTATAAAAGGAAAATAAATGAATAGACGTGATGCATTAAAAATGGCAGGAGTTGCCGCAATGATGACAGCAGTAAGTGCTGAAGCAAAAATGGCAACGGAAAATATGAACCGTACAGAGATGAAAGTCAAAGACCCTAAAAATATGGACAAAGGTGAACTCAAACATACACCACAAATAACCATAAAAGGAAAAGATGAAAAAGGCTTTACCCTTGTGGAGATTAATATAGGTCAAGGCGGGATTATTCATCCAAGTACTGCAGAGCACTGGATAGATTTTATCGAACTCTATGCAGATGATAAACTTGTAGGTAAAACTTCATTAGAGCCTGAATTGTCTCGTGGACTAGCTGCTTTTGCGGTAAAACTTGATAATGTGAAAACACTGAAAGCAAGATCTGGTTGTAACCTTCATGGTATATGGACAAGTACCCTTCCTGCAGCGTAACTTTCAAAGATAACTTCGGCCGTAGGTCGGGGTATCCTCTCCCCGACATTAATTTACATGAAATAAAATCCACATTCAAAAGTGCGTTAGTAAACGCACCCTACAATATATTTTGCTATAATAATTGCATCAAAAATTATTAAAAAAAGTAAAATTTATGTCTTCAATCCACAAAGAAATCCTTCATGAAGCCAGAGAAGCATTTAAGTTAGGTGATTATGCAAAATCTCTTAAAAATTATGAAAACTTTTTTGAACAAACTTTTAATACTTCCTATTATGGCGTACGTCTTTCATATTGTCTAAGTGAATGGAAGGAATTAGCAGATATCTATCCTGATGCAATGATAAGTTTACAAAACAAAAGAGATGAAGCTTTACAACTTCTAAATAAGACAAAAGAGCTAGAACAGTTTCATGATTACAAATCAATATGTGATGTATTAAATTCGCCAAAGGAAGCTTTAAAAGAATTTTTACGTTTACATACTAAAGATAGAGCCTTATCAACAAAAATAATCAGGTTTATTTGGGATGAACTTATTGAAAAGGAAGAATGGGACATATGCTTAGAGTATTTAGATAATCCTTTAGAAAAGTATGAACTTTATTTTGATAACTTTGATGCTATTTTTAAAAAACATGTACATGATGATTCTACAGCCAATGATAAAGAAATATTTTCACATGTTTTAAATTGGTATATCAAAGAAGTTACAAATATTCTTCTTGTATTAAAACATAATCATAAAATAGCAGACTATAGTCTCATTCGTAAACGTATCTCTTCAGATTTAAAGTCAAGAGGGCTTAGTAAAGTAGAAGTCCTTATTGATAGAAAAATGGAAGATTAATAAGTTATCCTATACACTTGGCTCCATCCCAACCCCACACTCAACAGACACGATCTCCACCTCATCACTATCTATCCTAGCAGCGGTCAAAGAGCCACCCCACAAACACCCCGTATCTAAAGAAAGTACATTCTCATCGTAATAAAAACCAAGCGTTGACCAATGACCGAAGATGATTTTGAGATCTATGTCTTTTCTGTTGTCACACTCAAACCAAGGTTTGAGTCCTTTTTCTCGTAATGCATCTGTAGGTGCACCCTTTTGGTCGTAGTCTAACCTGTGGTCATTGTAGCAGAAACGCATACGGGTGAAAGAAGAGATTATATATTTATCAATATCAATTTTACTAGAGTCTCTGTTAAACCTGTCTATGCCATGTTTAAACATCTTTTTGAGCCACACTTCTACATCTGCCCCTGCTCTCTGCAGACGCTCTTCTATACGCTCTGCATAACGCAGTGCCATACCCAAGTCAAACTCTGGAGAGATACCCGCATGTGACATGCAGTAGCCTAGTTGATAGTCCACATGTAAAAACTTCTGTGTTCTAAGCCAATCTATGAGCTTTTGTACATCAGGAGAGGCAAGGATAGGGTCTATGGTAGGATTGGACTTTTTGATGCCATAGTAGGCTGCTATGAGTGTGATGTCATGGTTACCTAACACTACTTCTATACTATCACGAATACTGTAAAGATAATAGAGCGTCTCTAGCGAGTCTTCACCACGGTTGACAAGATCCCCTGCTATCCAGAGTTTGTCATGTACAGGATTGAAGTCTATTTTTACAAGTAGCTCTCTAAATGATGTATAGCACCCTTGTATATCCCCTATCGCCCAGACTGCCATTCTATTCCTTTCTTGTTTGGTCGATGAAATCGACCAATATTATCCATATCATAACACATGGTCGATTGTATCGACCCTACGCATACCCTAATTCTTTTTTATATTTCTCTACCTTATCTTCGAACTTCATAGCCGCATATGCTGACGATGGAGAGGGTAAATAGACACTTTCTATTTGTAAATATGAAAAGTGTGTCTTAAAGAGTGCTTCTGCCTTCTTACCTGTAAAAGCCAACGTAGTGATAGTCGGATGCGCTTCAAGAAAAGCAGCGATGTCGTTGACCTCTTCATTTTCCAAAGAGCTGTCAAGTGAGTTGTCACGAGAACACTCCCTCACCATATCCCAAAGCCCAAACTTACACTCTTTAAGTAACCATAGTTTTTGATCACGATTATTTACTGGGTAGGTAGTCACCGCTTCGAGTATCTTCCAAAATTTATTGCTTGGATGTGCATAATAAAAGTTTTTTTCAAAAGACTTGATGCTCGGAAAAGAACCAAGTATCAACGTTTCTGTATCTTTATAGATGACAGGTTTAAATGGGTGTTTCAAGATCTCATTACTCATACAACTCTCCATTAATTACGTAACGCGTGCCTTGTTGTGGCGAACGCTCTTGAAAGCAACGCGATTCGAGAGCCACAACGCTTTTTTGCTTCGTTTTTTCTAAAAAAATGAAGAGAGAAACAACGCCACACATTGTAAAAAAGGAAAATAATAAAACATTCATAAGACTATTTACACGCCTTACGCATATTTTGAACGATAAGTACAA
>Ga0256844_10000150_pt1 | contig 28697 bp, 33 predicted proteins | sample MusselsmetaG_FD_189100 | JGI IMG/M metagenome (GOLD analysis project Ga0256844, IMG submission 189100) | Mussel associated microbial communities from hydrothermal vent at the East Pacific Rise, Pacific Ocean - Mussels | ecosystem: Host-associated > Mollusca > Shell > Unclassified ... | reverse complement strand
CTACACCATGGATCTACGCCAGTGTGGAGGCATTTCATGGACAGGTCTGTTTCTTTGAGGCATCGGATTTCGGGGCGATGAATATCTCAGACCACAAGCCTGCGGGTATTGCGGCTCCTATCGTTATGCACATAGGCGCATTGCAGGCCAACTTTGCTCTGCGCTATCTGGCTGGCCTTTCTGTGGATAAGGATAGACTCTACTATCTGCATTTTAATGATTTAGGAGAGTTGGTGACTCAGAAGTTTGGTATGCCCACAAGGCAGAGGTAACAGTTTTTCGGTAGAATAGCCCTCTTGGTTATAGAAAGAATAGAAGGAAAACTGGATGCAAACACTCTTTTTTGTAGGGCTTATCTTTGTTTTGGGTGCCTTTATGAAATGGGTGAGTTACAAATTCCAAATGCTCAATGTGGTAGGATATCTTATCTTGGGATTTTTCATTGGTCCGGGTATGCTCAATATTGTTCCGCAGAGTTTTGTGGATGAGAGCCATATCATCACGGATCTATCACTCGCATTGATCTCGGTGCTTATCGGGGCAAACCTTAAATACAATGTACTCAAAGATGCATGGAAGCAGATAGCGATCATCTCAATCTTTGAAGCTGTTTTTACCTTTATTCTGATAGGTACATCACTGTATGCGATGTTCTCCTATTTTGATCTTGGTCTCTCACAGCGTTACCGTTTGTCTGTCTCTTTGCTCTTTGGTGCTCTGGCCTCAGCAACAGCACCTGCCACGATCCTTGCGGTCATCCATGAGCTTCGTATCAAAAACCGCTTCAGCTCTTTTCTTTTAAGTGTCGTGGCAGTGGACAATGCTGTCACTTTGGTGCTGTTTAGCTTTGTACTGATTGTTGCCGGTACCCATTTGGATATTACAGAAAATAGTTTTTTGGTTTACCTAAGCATCATTCCCACACTGTTTTTCACGGTACTGGTAGGCTCTGTAGGTGCAGTGCTCTCTGAAGTCATTGATCGTATATTCAAAAATCATCGAAGTATTAAAACCACCTCCACGCTGGGGATGATTTTTATGGTCTATAGCTTGAGCAGCCACTGGCACCTGGAGCCGCTTTTATCCTCACTTGTCATGGGGGTAGTACTGTCCAATATCTCCCCCAAGGATTTTTTTGTGGTGCGGCGTGAGTTTGATTTTCATCTTAAAGAGATTATTTTTATGCTCTTTTTTACCCTCTCTGCTATGCATCTGAATATCACTTTTGTTGCAAGCATGCCATTGGTCGTAGTGATCTATATTTTATTTCGTTTTATTGGGAAGATATCTGGTGTCTGGGTGGGAGCCAAAGTTTCCGGTGCTTCAAATGACATAAAAAAATATATAGGTTTGGCACTCTTCCCTCAGGCAGGGATTGCTATAGGTTTGGCACTCTCTCTTCAGCACGAACCAGGCTTTGGTATTATGGCACCGATCATGCTCAATGTCATCATAGCCACGACTATGGTACATGAGCTTATCGGCCCCCTGCTTACCAAATATGCCCTCTCCAAGGCATCCTCTGAATAATTTTATGGTAAAATGACTTAATATAGATAAAGGAGTGAGATGAAAATAAAAATATCACTTTTGACAGTCTCAATAATCTGGCTTTTGAGTGGCTGCACCCAAGAGACACAAAACAGCCTGAGTCGATCGATACAGAACTGGACAGGTACCAATGGTGTCCTGGATGTGTATGCTGGAGACAAGCTGGTCAAACGATTCATAAAGATAGATAAGCTCTCTACTGCTTTTGGAACCAATGATGCCAAGCTTAGACCGTATCGCTATGGCTATGGCTATGACGATAAAAATTTCAACATGAAACAGGATGCAGGTGAGAATAAAACCTACTTTGAATTCTCTGATTACTCTACGAGCTATATATTTTATGAAAACAATTAAGGAGAGAAAATGAAAATAATTTCAACTACTGAGGCCCCTGCCGCTATAGGCCCCTATTCGCAGGCGATGCAGGTAGGAGATATGCTCTATACCTCTGGACAGATAGCGTTGACTCCCACAGGTGAGATGGTCAACGAGGATATTCATGATCAGGCACATCAGGTGCTCAAGAACCTGGGAGAAGTATTGGCCGCAGCCGATGCAACCTACAGTGATGTGATCAAAACAACGATATTTTTAGTAGATATGGATGATTTTTTGGCGGTCAATACGGTGTATGCAGAGTACTTCGGTGACCATAAGCCAGCCAGAAGTACCGTGGCTGTCAAAACACTGCCTAAGAATGCCAAAGTAGAGATAGAGTGTATCGCAAAGTTATTGCAATATAACTACTAAGGGATTATTTTCTTTCGTTTCAAATTTTTTTAATAGAACTTTGGATATAATCCCAAACTTTTTAGAGAGATTAATACACATAAAGGGTTTGCAATGTACGCAATCATTAAAGCAAGTGGTCAGCAGTTTAAAGTCCAAGAGGGCGATATCATCTGTTTCGACAACATGGGACTAGAGCCAAAATCTGCAGTAGAGTTCAAAGAAGTACTCGCAGTAGACAATGGTGAATTGACAGTAGGTACTCCGTTTGTAGAGGGTGCAGTCGTCAAAGGTGAGGTGATCAATGAAGGTAGAGATAAAAAAGTGATCATCTATAAGAAGAGAAGAAGAAAAGACTCTAAGCTCAAAAGAGGTTTCAGAAGAGACTTTACTAGAGTTAGAATTACTAAGATAGCGTAAGCTAAGCATAAAAAATAAAGCGTAAGGAGACGAAATGGCACACAAGAAAGGTCAAGGATCAACTCAGAATAACCGTGATTCCGCTGGACGAAGACTAGGCGTGAAAAAGTATGGCGGAGAAGCAGTCATACCTGGTAACATCATCATCAGACAAAGAGGTACAAAAGTACACCCAGGTAATGGTGTAGGTATGGGTAAAGATCATACTATCTTTGCATTAGTAGAAGGTGTAGTTAAGTTTGAAAATAGAACTGCAAGCCAGAAGAAAGTTTCTGTCGTTCCTGCATAATCTCTCCCATTTGTAGGCTTTTGCCTACAACTATTCTATTTATTTCCACTTTTTCAGTACAATAGCATCATAATGAACAGTGATTACATCACTATAAGGCAAACATCATGCACTCTTTTGCACTAGAGATCACGACGATTACCGTCCTCTCATTGGTGATACTCTCCAATGCCATCGCATCGAAACTTAAGATACCCTCGGTATTTTTGTTGCTTATCGGTTCCTATCTGATCTATACTATGACACCGCATCTGGTTCCCATAGATCTCAAAAGTGGGTTTGATACACTGATTATCTTTTGTATCCCGCTTATTTTTATGGCAGATGCATTACATTTACATTTTGACGATGTGAAGCGTTACTGGGTTGAGATCTTCTATCTGGCAGTGGTCTCTGTGGCGATCTCTATCACCGTAGGGGCGAGTCTCTACTACTTTGATATCTTTGCAGGACTTAGCCTGGGTGCCTATGTAACACTGTTTGCGATCAACATGGCAACCGATGCAGTCAGTGTGCAATCGGTTCTTTCGCAGTTTAAAGGTATTCCTCATCAGACCAAAGTGTTGATCGAGGGTGAGTCTCTGGGTAATGATGCTACAGCGGTCATCGCCTTTTTCTTTATCGGGTTACCTTGGATGAGTAGTGGTGATATGACTTTTGGACAGGCTGCACTCTCTTCGCTGAAAGTCTTCTCTTTCAGTACCGTGCTTGGATTGGGTATTGCGATAGCATTTTATCTGATCATGAAGCTTTTCAGTGACAAGCGCAGTGAGTTCTTTGCTTTTGTGGTGGAAGCCTATAGTGCCTATGTATTGGCAGAACATTTTCATATCAGTGGAATTTTAACCCTGATCGTAGCGATTATTGGTACAAAGGTCTTTATCGATATTGATATAGAGAATGAAAAAGAGGAGCTCTCTACCGGTAGATTTAGTAGTACATTCAAAAAAACCAAACTGAGTAAGTTTGTAGCGACGACTAATGAACGGCTGGAGTATATCTATGAGATGGCATCAGAGTTTGGCTATATTGCTGCAGCGATGATCTTCTTTGTGTTGGCAGAGATGGTAGATCTGCAGATATTGGTCAAGTATTGGAAAGAGATACTGATCATGTTCGGTATTACTACAGTGATACGGGCACTCTCCATGGCAAAGTTTGCTTTTTTGGGAGCCAAATCAAAGCATATCGAACCTGTGGGGAAAGAGGGCTGGTTTATCCTTACCTTTAGTGGGATGAAAGGGGCACTCTCTATCATCCTGGTACATATGCTTCCGCATGATCTTCCTTATAGAGAGATGTTTGAAGCTGTGACGATCGGAGTGGTTGTACTCTCTATCTTTGTGTATGGAATGACACTGTGGTGGTACTTTATGTTTGTTAAAGAACCAGAAGTTTTAGAAGGCTAAGTCATGAAATTTACTGAAGAGACGATCGAAAAAGTGTTGCGTATTTTACATGAAGAGGTGGTGCCTGCCCAAGGCTGTACAGAGCCAATTGCGATCGCTTTTGCCGCAGCAAAGGCGAGAGAGGTGCTCCCACATGAAGAGATCACTCAGGTGATCATCCATGTTTCAGGCAATATTATTAAAAATGTCAAAAGTGTGGTTGTCCCCAATAGTGGGGGAATGGTAGGGATTGAAGTAGCAGCAGTGATGGGATTTATGTTTGGAGATGCCAGTAAAGATCTGGAGGTGATCAGTACGATCACACCGGAGCAGATGGCACAGGTACGTGCTTTTATGGAAGCGGCAACGATTAAGGTGATCCATGAAGATACCCCAGAAAAGCTCTATATTGAGGTGGAGCTTTTGAGTGAAGCGCATTGTGGAAGTGTGGAGATCAAGCATTTCCATACCAACATCACCAAGATTAAACGTGATAAAGGTGTCCTTCTTTCCCAACCCTGCAATGACAAGGTCTTCAATACCCCTGAGGAGGATCGCAGTATCCTTACGATCGAACTGATCTATGAACTGGCAAAAGTGATTCCTTTGGCGAAGATAGAGCCACTAATGAGCAAGGTGATCACCCTTAACTCCAAGATTGCCCATGAAGGACTCTCGGGAAACTACGGGATCAATATCGGTAGAGTGATCCGTGATCAGATCGAGAGCGGTTTTTATGGAGACGATATCCGTAACCGGGCAGCCAGCTTTGCTGCTGCAGGGAGTGATGCACGGATGAGTGGCTCTGCGCTGCCAGTGATGACTACCAGTGGCAGTGGTAATCAAGGTATGACCGCTTCATTGGCACTGATCAAGTATGCAGCATTTAGAGAGGTTGAGAGAGAACAGTTGATACGGGCACTCTTCTTTTCACATCTGAGTACGGTACATATCAAAACCCATGTGGGCAGACTCTCTGCCTACTGTGGGGTGATTTGTGCCGCTGCAGCAGTGAGTGGGGCACTCTGTTTTATCGATGGGCATGATCTGGATACAATTTCTCATGCCATCGCCAACACATTAGGTGATGTCTCAGGTATCATCTGTGATGGAGCCAAATCCTCCTGTGCCATGAAGATCTCTACGACAGTGACCGCTGCCTTTGACTCTTATGTATTGGCAACGCATGGAGAATATATGCATGGTGGAGATGGTATCATCGCCAATGATATCGAGCAGACGCTGGCATATGTAGGCAAGCTGGCAGGTGAGGGAATGAAAGAGACCGATGAGGTGATATTGGATATCATGAGTCATAATTATAGATAAGTGCTAAATTGGGTATAATTACGAAATCTTTCGACAGGCTCAGGAATCGATGATAGGTTCATAGAGCAGCGATATATATAGAGAAATCATAGAGAATAAAAAGGCAATAGATGTTTGTAGATAGCGTAGAACTCACTATCACTTCCGGCAAAGGTGGTGCAGGGTGTGTTTCGTTTTGGACAGAAAAATTTGTGGCTCAGGGTGGCCCAGATGGTGGAGATGGAGGACGTGGAGGATCCGTCTTTTTTAAAATAGACAACAATACAGATACCCTCTCGGCATTGAGAGGCCGTAGGGTTATCAAAGCGGAGAATGGTCGTCCAGGAGAAGGGCGGCATTGCTATGGTAGAAAGGGTAAAGACACGACTATTGTTGTACCTCCCGGTACACAGGTGATCGATGCCCAGACAGGTGAGATGTTGCTGGATCTGGTGACCGAGGGTGAAGTGATCAAATTCCTTGAAGGTGGCAAAGGCGGACTGGGCAATACCCACTTCAAGAACTCTACCAATCAACGACCTACCTATGCACAGCCAGGCTTGCCTGGAGAGAGTCGTGAAGTGCAATTGGAGATGAAACTGATCGCAGATGTAGGGCTGGTAGGCTTTCCCAATGTAGGCAAATCTACCCTTATCTCTACCCTTTCCAATGCCAGACCAAAGGTCGCCAACTACGAGTTTACTACCCTTACTCCAAAGATCGGTGTGGTGATGGTGGGAGAGTATGACTCCTTTATGATGGCAGATATCCCTGGGATCATTGAGGGAGCGAGTGATGGACGTGGATTGGGGTTGGAGTTCCTCAGACATATAGAGCGTACCAAGACCCTGTTACTGCTCATCGATGCGACCAACTACCGTGAGATGAAGTATCAGTATGAGATCCTCAAGGAGGAGCTACTTAAGTATTCCGAAGAGCTGGCAGCACGTCCTCATGCAGTAGCGATCACCAAGATCGATGCGATGAGCCTTGATGAAGTCAATGTAAAAGCAGAGCAGTTCTTGGATGACCTTGGGCTCAAACCCAATAATGCATTGGCAAAGTTTGGTGACACCAAAGGCTATAGTAACTATGCCCATCAAAAAGAGGAGTGGGAGGATCTCATCCTGGATGAGCCTGCCTTTGTGCTACCGATCTCATCTGTGGCACAGATCCAGACTGAAGTGCTGAGATATGCATTGGCAGATCTGGCTAAAGCCAAGACCAAACAAGATAAAAAAGCAGACGAGGAGTAGTGATGAAGCGTGTGGTGCTCAAAGTAGGTTCCCATGTATTGACAGAGAATGGAGGTATGGCTGAGGATCGGATCGCAGCATTGGTTGCACTGATCAGCCAGATCAAAACCAAAGGCACAGAGGTGATCCTTGTCAGCTCTGGAGCGGTAGCCGCAGGCTATACACAGCTCCAGATCGACCGTGCCAATGTTGCCAATCGTCAAGCACTCGCAGCGATTGGTCAGCCTTACCTACTCTCTATGTATCGGACACTTTTTTCAGGGTATCAGATGCTCTCTTCTCAGGTACTGTTGAGTGCAGATGTTTTTGATTCACGCAAAGCGACCAAGCATGCCAAAATAGCTATAGATACGCTACTTGCCAACGGTGTAGTACCGATCATCAACGAAAATGATACGGTAAGTATCGATGAGCTGGTGTTCGGAGACAATGACCGTCTCTCTGCCCATGTGGCCCATTATTTTGATGCTGAGTTACTGGTTCTGCTCTCCGATATCGATGCTTATTATGACAAAGATCCTAACAGACATGAGGATGCCCAACCCAGAGCTATTGTTACAGAGATCTCTGAAGAGGAGCTCACCGCCAAAGCCACGCCCAATGATGCCTTCGCTACAGGAGGGATCGTAACTAAGTTACAGTCTGCTGACTTCTTGATGCAGCATGGCAGAGAGATGTTTTTGGCAAGTGGCTTTGATCTGAGTGACGTGAAAGCATTGCTTGTGGATGGTGAACATACGGGTGGTACAGTTTTTAAAAAGTAATGATTGAAAAAATAAAGGGCTAACGCGTATGTATTATTTTGCCTATGGTTCCAATATGTCCAGCAGAAGACTGCAAAGAAGGATCAATGCTACCAAGATAGGGAATGGAAAACTTCTCAAATACCAGTTACGATTTCATAAGATAGGAAAAAAAGACGGTACAGGTAAATGTGATATCTATTTTACCAATAGGTTAAGTGATTATATCTATGGAGTGGTTTTTGAGATAGAGGGTACTGATAAAGAGAAACTAGATCATATAGAAGGGAAAGGGTATGGGTATGATTCAATCAAGATCTCGGTAGAGATGGAAGAGGGAATCATACAGGCACATACGTATATGGCCACGAACATAGATGCAACATTAAGGCCTTTGGATTGGTATAAAGAGCATGTCCTACGAGGGGCTATAGAGAACGTATTTGATAAAAAGTATATTGAGATGATCAAGAGTGTACCGACTATAATAGATACGGATTGTAATAGAAAAAAAGATGAATTGAGCATATATGTATAAAAAAACAAAAATTGTCTATATGGGTACCCCCCACTACGCCAAAGAGATACTAGCTACACTGATCAATGCTGAGGATATAGAGGTTACTTTGGTACTGACACAGCCTGATCGTCCGGTAGGGCGGAAAAAAGTATTGACACCACCCCCTGTAAAGGCGTTGGCAGTGGAGTATGGGATCGAGGTGTTGCAGCCAAACCGTTTGCGTGAAGAAGGGATCGAAGAGGCGATCCGTGCTGCCAAACCTGACTATATCATCGTTGCAGCCTTTGGGCAGATATTACCTCGGAGCATACTGGATATCGCTTCCTGTATCAATCTACATGCCTCACTTCTACCACAGTATCGTGGTGCATCACCTGTACAGCAGTCATTACTCCATGGAGACACAGTGACTGGCGTTACTTCTATGCTGATGGAGGAGGGGCTTGATACTGGGGATATGCTTCTCAAGAGTGAGTTTGTTATCCCTAATGATATGCGACTTCATGCATTGATGTCGCAGTTGACGGAGGAAGCCTGTATACTGACACTGGAGACGATCAGGAGATTTGAGCAGATCACTCCCCAATCGCAGGATGAATCTCAGGCCACACTCTGTAAAAAGATCAAAAAGAGTGATGGAGAGATAGCTTTTGATGCTGCAGCGCTTATCTATGATAAGTACAGAGCCTTTGAAGGTTGGCCAGGGATATTTGCCTCCAATGGTACGAAGTTCGAGGGGATTTCTCTCATAGAAAATGAGAGCCAGAACAGTGCAGCGATCATACTTGGATTTGAAGATGAGAGCGTTATAGTGGGCTGCAGTAAAGGCAGCTTGAGGATTGAACAGCTCCAACCAGCATCCAAAAAACCGATGAGTGCCAAAGCATATTGTGCAGGAAGGGGGTTGAAAGTTGGAGATAGTATCGTTTAAGAGTCTTCCCTCTACACAAACCTATCTATTGGATAAAATAGAGTGTGGTGATATCGATACTCCGACAGCGGTAATCACCGCTCAGCAGACTGCCGGGATCGGTAGCAGAGAGAACAGCTGGTCAGGTGGGGAGGGAAACTTTTTTGCTTCTTTGGCACTGACTGAAGCATGGCTGCCAAGCGATCTTCCTCCCGCTTCGGCTTCTATCTACTTTGCTTATCTCATGAAAGAAGCACTGAAAAAGTCTTCTGAAGAGGTATGGCTGAAGTGGCCCAACGATCTCTATTTGCATGATGCTAAAGTAGGAGGATTGATCACCAGGAAGCTTTCTTCTTTTCTGGTACTGGGGATTGGTATCAATTTGAAAAAAAATCAAAACGGCTATAGCTCCCTAGATACCGATATTTCGCCCTTGATACTACTTAATATCTTTTTGGACCTGCTAAAGAAAAAGCCAAAATGGAAGCAGGTATTTAGTCAATACAAGATAGAATTTGAACTTAGCAAATCCTATTTTACCCATCGAAACGGGGTTAAAGTAGAGATGAAAGATGCCATGCTTTGCAGTGATGGTTCGCTTATGATAGAGGGGGAAAAGGTGTATAGTTTACGATGAGTGAAATAATCAGTATTGCCAACCAGAAAGGTGGTGTAGGAAAGACAACCACAGCTGTCAATCTTGCTGCATCCTTGGCGGATAGAGGCAAAAAAGTATTGCTCGTTGATGCAGATCCTCAATCGAATGCAACCACAAATCTCGGCTACAGAAGAGGGGACTATGAGTTCAATATCTACCATGTCCTTATCGGTACGAAAGAGCTGGAAGATGTGATCCTCAAAACGTCGATCAAGAAGCTACATCTGGCACCATCGAATATCGGCCTGGTAGGCATAGAAAAAGAGTTTCATGATGCTCGCAAAAAAAATAGAGAGTTGATCCTCAAAAGAAAGCTGGATGATATCAGAGCGAAGTATGACTATATCATTATTGACTCACCACCTGCACTGGGACCGATCACGATCAATGCCTTGAGTGCTTCTGATTCTGTGATCATTCCTATCCAGTGTGAGTTTTTCGCACTGGAAGGATTGGCACAGCTGCTCAATACGGTTTCACTACTCAGAAAGACGATTAACCCCAAACTCAAGATCAAAGGGTTTCTCCCGACGATGTACTCCAATCAAAATAACCTCTCCAAGCAGGTATTAGCTGACCTGGAACATCATTTTAAAGATAAACTTTTTAGTCATAAAAAGAAATGTATCGTTGTCCCTCGTAATGTCAAAGTAGCAGAGAGCCCGAGTTTCGGTAAGCCGGTCACAGACTATGCTTCCGGATCCAAAGGTGCTGTTGCCTATAAAGCCTTGGCATCAGCAATCATAAGGGCATAGGCATGGCACTCGGACGTGGCTTGGGAGCGATCTTGGAAGAGGTAGGCGAAGCCTATGCCAATGAGATGGTAACCACAGAAGATATCGCCTCTTCAGAGATCCAAGATTTGGTGGCAGAACTGGAACTCACTCTCGTCGATCCAAACCCTTATCAGCCAAGAAAGCATTTTGATAAAGAGAAGCTACAAGAATTGAGCGATTCCATTCAAAAGCATGGCTTACTACAACCGGTGGTGGTTGTCTCTATGGATGAGCGTTATATCCTGGTAGCAGGTGAGAGAAGACTCCGTGCCCATAAGATTGCCAACCTGAAGACGATCAAAGCCATTGTTGCTAGTGTGGACTTTGATGAGATCAAGATGCGTGAGCTGGCACTGATCGAAAATATACAGAGAGAAAATCTTAACCCTATAGAGCTTGCACACTCTTATCAAGAGTTGATTGCTGTGCATAAGATCACGCATGAAGAGCTGGCAAAGATCGTACACAAGAGTAGATCACAGATTACCAATACCATGCGGCTACTTTCCCTAGGGGAGTATGCACGAAAGGCATTAATCGATCAAAAGATCACACAAGGACATGCCAAGGTTCTTGTAGGACTTGATGATGCAAAACAGCATATTGCAGTGGATACGATCATCGGACAAAAACTCAGTGTACGAGAAGTAGAAAATCTAGTCAAAAATGGTAAAAACAGTAAGGCATTGATCAAAAAATCAGCCATACCAAGCTTTAAAATCGGAGCAGAGGAAAAGAAGAGAATTGAAGAGAATCTTCCCTTCTCACATAAGAGCAAACGTAACACAATTGAGATAGTGTTACCAAATGAAGAAGAACTAATAAAATTCATAAGTTTTCTTGAGAACAGATAACAATTTAACCCATACTTAACACCCTATTTGATACCATTGCCTTAAATTTTTTGAGAGGAGAGTAGATGCTAGATATTTATCCATCGCTGATGGCTATCATGTTGGTGATCTTTTTCGTGATGCTGTATCAGCTGAATAATAAGCTCTATAAGCCGTTGTTGAAGTTTATGGATGACAGGGATGCTGCGATAGCCAAAGATATGACTGCTGCGAGAAATATGGGCGGAAACACCGATGAGCTTCAGGCAAAAGCGCAAGCAAATCTGGATGAGGCGAAAGCCACTGCCGCAAAGCTTCGACAAGATGTTGTAGAGGAAGGAAAAACCAAAACAGCAGAGGCTGTAGCGGAGAAACAGACTCAACTGGAAAAGATGCAAGAGAGCTTCGCTGCAAAATTGGAAGAGGAAAAAGTGGCACTTCAAAATTCACTTCTTTCACAGATACCATTGGTCAAAGAGAGCTTGAAAGCCAAGTTCAGTCAACTATAGGAGGAGAGAAGAAATGGTTAAAAAATTACTATACATAGTACTCTTGATGTTGCCTGCGGTATTGATGGCATCTGGCGGTGAACACGAGACAAGCAGATACTTTGCTCAGACAGGTCGCCATACTGACTTTATCCCTCGTATCTTTAACTTTTTGGTTTTTGCCGGATTGATTTATTATCTTGTAGCTTCTCCGATCAAAGACTTTTTCAAAGGTAGAAAAGAGGGTATCGCTGGACAACTCAATGAGATAGAGTCCAAGCTTCAAGAGGCAAAAGATGCACAAAAAAATGCAGAACAAGCTCTTGTAGAAAGTGAAGCCAAAGCGAAAGAGATCATTGCAGACAGTAAAAAAGAAGCAGCACTTTTGGCAGAGCGTTTGGCAGAGAACAGAGTCAAGGATCTTGACTTGCTTGAAAAACTCTATGAAGAGCGCATCGAGCATGATGAGAGACGCATGATCAAAGAGACGATTGATACAGTGCTACATGAAAATATCACAAGTGATGATATCCCCTTGTCCGAAAAGCAAGTGGTTGATATCATAGCAAAGAAGGTGGCATAAGATGGTAGAACTCGTAGCTAAAAGATATGCCAAAGCATTGATGGAGATCGATGCTGGTAAAAAAATAGAAAGTTTTATCAATACACTTGAAGGAGTTGCCTCTGCATTGGAAGAGCCCAAAGCAAAAGAGATGATTGCTTCTCCGCTTGTCACCGCAGAGGATAAAGTCGCATTGATCACAGAAGCATTGGGTAAAAAAGCAGACCCAATACTGGTGGAGCTTATTAAAGTCATGGGAGAGAAAGAAAGGCTTTCTCTGATCCCTGATTTGACAGCGATTCTTAAATTTGAAAAGAAGAAAGAGTCAAACAGCTTTGTTGGTAGAGTCGAAAGTCGCAATACCCTTGATGCATCAGAGCTTAAAAGTTTGGAGACAGCACTTTCCAAACACAGTGGGGCAGAGATTAAGTTGGAGCAGGTTGAAAGTGATCTAAATGGTGTGAAGGTTGAGGTTGAGGATTTGGGCTTAGAGCTTAATTTTTCTAAAGATAGAGTCAAGGCAGCACTGCTTGACTATATCCAAAAAGCACTCTAATATTAATCATAGAAAGGAGAAGAAGTGGCAGCAAAATTGCAAGCAGACGAAATAAGCTCAATCATCAAAGAGAGAATTGAGAATTTCGAGATAGATGTAGATATCAATGAGGTAGGTAAGGTCGTCAGTGTTGGTGACGGTATTGCAAAAGTATACGGTCTGAACAATGTCATGGCAGGTGAAATGATCGAGTTCGAAGATGGTATTAGAGGTATGGTACTTAACCTTGAAGAGGCAAGTGTCGGTGTGGTTGTACTCGGTTCAACAGACGGTATCAGCGAAGGAATGAGTGTCAAGAGACTTGGCGCACTTCTTGAAGTCCCAGTAGGTGACGGTATGGTCGGTCGTGTGGTGAATCCACTGGGTGAGCCTATCGATGGTAAGGGTCCGATCGAAGCAGCGGAGAAGCGATTTGTTGAAGAGAAGGCACCAGGAATCATGGCTAGAAAATCTGTCCATGAGCCACTCCAAACTGGTGTTAAGGCGATTGATGCTCTCGTACCTGTTGGTCGAGGACAGAGAGAACTCATCATTGGTGACAGACAGACAGGTAAGACCACGTTGGCGATCGATACGATCATCAACCAAAAAGGTCAAGATGTGATCTGTATCTATGTTGCGATCGGTCAAAAGCAGTCTACGGTTGCCTCTATCGTGAAAAAGCTCGAAGAGCATGGTGCAATGGAGTATACAATCATTGTCAATGCAGGGGCTTCTGATGCTTCTGCACTCCAGTTCCTCGCTCCTTATGCAGGTGTGACTATGGCAGAGTACTTCAGAGACAATGCCAGACATGCGGTTATTTTTTATGATGATCTCTCCAAGCATGCGGTAGCGTATCGTGAGATGTCATTGATCCTCAGAAGACCTCCGGGTCGTGAGGCATATCCAGGAGATGTTTTCTATCTACACTCTAGACTCCTTGAGCGTTCTGCAAAGGTCAATGATGCGTTGGGTGCGGGTTCTATCACTGCCTTCCCAATCATTGAGACACAAGCGGGTGATGTATCTGCCTATATTCCGACCAACGTGATCTCGATCACAGATGGTCAGATCTTCCTAGAGACAGACCTCTTCAACTCAGGCGTACGTCCAGCGATCAACGTAGGACTTTCTGTCTCTCGTGTGGGTGGTGCAGCGCAGATCAAGGCAATCAAGCAGGTGGCAGGTACGTTGAGACTAGACCTTGCCTCTTATCGTGAGCTTCAGGCATTCGCACAGTTTGCTTCAGACCTTGATGAGCATAGCCGTCACCAGCTAGAGCGTGGTGAGCGTATGGTTGAGATCCTTAAGCAACCTCCTTACTCTCCTGTACCTGTTGAGAAGCAGGTCATCTCTATCTTTGCCGGTACCAAAGGCTACCTGGATGATATCCCCGTAGAGGCGATTGGTAGATTTGAGCAAGAGCTTAGCCTCTTTGTCGATACCAAATATGCAGGTATTCTGGATGCGATCAGAACAAGCCAGAAAATTGATGACAGTACTGAAGAGGAGTTGCGTAACGCACTCGAAGACTTTAAAAAACAGTTTTCGGCATAAGTGAAAGGCTAAACAATGGCTAACTTAAAAGAGATACAACGCAAGATAGGAAGCGTCAAGAATACACAGAAGACCACACGTGCGATGAAGCTCGTCTCTTCTGCGAAATTGAACCGAACTAAAGAGCTTGCTGAACAATCTAAAGTCTATGCTGCCAAGATCACTGAAATGATCCATGATATTGCTTCCAATATCTCCAAACATGGAGAGTCATTGGACAATATCTACTTCAAAGAGGTGAAGAATCCAAAAGTAGTAGATATCGTCTTTGTCACAGCAGACAAGGGACTATGTGGTGGATTTAACTCACAGACGATCAAGCGTGTCAACGCACTGCTAGCGCAGTATGCGGCTGAGGGTGTCAAGGTGAGATTGAGAGCGATCGGGAAGAAGGGTATTTCCTACTTCAAGTTCAACAATATCGATATGCTACAAGAGATCAGTGATCTGAGTGCGTCTCCTACCTATGAGAGAGCAGCAGCATTTATTGGTGAAGCGATTGAAGATTATATCCATGGCAATACAGATAAGATCATTGTGGTACACAATGGCTATGTCAACATGATCACACAGGAAGTGAGAGAAGAGCAGGCGGTCCCTGTAGATGCTTCTGCACTTTCTGATGATGCCGTATCCACCTCAGAGCTTGAGCTTGAGCCAGATGATGATGATACGCTGTTAGAGGCCTTGGTCAAGAGATATCTGGAGTATGTGATGTACTATGCATTGATCGATTCACTTGCTGCAGAGCACTCTGCACGTATGCAAGCAATGGAGTCAGCAACCAACAATGCCAAAGATATGGTAGACATGTTGAGTGTCAAATACAACAAAGCAAGACAAGAAGCGATCACTACTGAACTTATCGAGATCATTAGTGGTGTTGAATCAATGAAATAAGAAAGAGGAGAAAAAATGATAGGTAAAGTAATACAAGTACTGGGGCCTGTAATCGATGTGGATTTCACCGATTACCTTCCAGGGATTAATGAAGCACTAGAGACAACCATCTCCATTGATGGTAAAGAGACCAGATTGGTACTAGAAGTGGCCATTCAACTCGGTGACAACCGTGTACGAACCATTGCGATGGATATGAGTGAAGGTCTTACAAGAGGTCAAGAGGTCAAAGCCACAGGTGACTTTATCAAAGTACCTGTAGGAGAAGAGGTACTTGGTCGTATCTTCAACGTGATCGGTGAGACGATCGATGATGCAGGTGATTTTGAAGCCAAAAATACCTGGTCGATCCATAGAGAGCCACCAGCATTTGAAGAGCAGAGCACCAAAACAGAAGTATTTGAGACAGGTATCAAAGTCGTTGACCTTCTTGCTCCTTACTCAAAAGGTGGAAAAGTTGGACTCTTCGGAGGGGCTGGTGTTGGTAAAACTGTTATCATCATGGAGCTGATCAACAACGTTGCACTCAAGCACAGCGGATACTCAGTATTTGCCGGTGTTGGTGAGCGTACCCGTGAAGGAAACGACCTTTATCACGAGATGAAAGACTCTAATGTACTGGATAAGGTTGCACTCTGCTTCGGTCAGATGAGTGAACCTCCAGGAGCAAGAAACAGAATCGCATTGACAGGTTTGACTATGGCGGAGTACTTCCGTGATGAGATGGGTCTGGATGTATTGATGTTTATCGATAATATCTTTAGATATGCACAGAGTGGAGCCGAGATGTCAGCACTATTGGGTCGTATCCCTTCAGCGGTGGGGTATCAGCCAACACTCGCTTCTGAGATGGGTAGACTCCAAGAGCGTATTACATCCACAACCAAAGGTTCGATCACTTCAGTTCAGGCTGTTTACGTACCAGCGGATGACTTGACTGACCCAGCACCTGCATCAGTGTTCGCACACCTTGATGCTACGACTGTTCTGAACAGATCGATTGCAGAAAAAGGTATCTACCCAGCGGTGGATCCACTTGACTCTACGTCTAGAATGCTTGATCCACAAATTGTTGGTGAAGAGCACTATGAGGTAGCCAGAGGCGTACAGCAGATCCTCCAGAAGTACAAAGACCTACAGGATATCATTGCGATTCTTGGTATGGATGAGCTTAGCGAAGATGACAAACTTGTCGTTGAGCGTGCTCGTAAAGTAGAGAGATATCTCTCTCAGCCATTCCACGTTGCAGAGGTCTTTACAGGTAGCCCAGGTGTCTATGTCACACTCGAAGAGACTATCAAAGGCTTCCAGGGACTCCTCGCTGGTGAGTTTGATGATCTTCCTGAAGCTGCATTCTATATGGTTGGTAGTATGGATGAAGCAGTGGCTAAAGCGGAGAAAATGAAAGAGAAAGTGGCTTAGGCCCTAAAAGGATAAGCGCATGAAAACTATGAAACTGGAAATAGTCACACCTGGCGGTGCGATCTATGATGGTGACATCAAGCAGGTAACACTACCTGGTGAGCAGGGTGAGTTCGGCGTGCTTCCTGAGCATGCTTCACTGGTCTCTCTTCTCTCTGCAGGTGTGATTGATATCGAGACAGAAAGCGGAAAGGATATACTGGTTGCGATCAATAGTGGCTATGTAAAGATCGATGAGAACAAAGCACTCTGTATCGTAGATGGTGCAGTGGCACTCAGCGATGAAGAGGGTAAGATCTCTGAAAATATCCAAGCGGCAAAAGATCTTCTCAAAAGTGCAGAAGTCTCCAATGCTACGATGGCAAACGCTGTCAGCAAGATCGAATCAGTAGGAAGATAGCATCTTTTCTCTTCTTTTTGACTATTTGACTCAGAGCAGTGCGATCACGATCTTCGTAATCCTGCTGCTCTCCCTCTATTTTGTTGCTGTGTTATGGATTTTTATCTATCGACACCGCCTTTTACAACAACGCCTTCATCTTGAAACAGATTCTTTGACGCGACTCTACATGGGTAGTGCTGAAAATGTCTCCAAAATGTCTGTACTATCTGCCTATATCAAGCGTTCAGGCAGCATCAACAGAGAGATACTCAAGGCAGCGATCAGTGATACCGTGCGTGTCTCTACCAAAGGACTTACCCTTCTTTCTGTGGTGGCGTCTACCTCTCCTTTTATCGGCCTTTTTGGTACGGTGGTGGGTATCTTGGAAACATTTAGTCACCTTGCTACCCAAAAAAGTGCGGCACTCTCTGTGGTGGCACCTGCTATTTCTGAAGCACTAATCGCTACTGCTGTAGGTATCTTTGTGGCGATCTTTGCCTATACTTTTCATCTCATCCTTAAAAGAAAAGCATATGAACTTAGCTCTATACTCTCCTCTCAAGCGGATGTGATCCTCTCTAAGAGATCGCAAGAAGGCTAACAGATGTTTAGCTGGGATGATGATCCAGATCTCAATATTACACCACTTGTAGATGTCATGTTGGTGCTCATGGCGATCCTGATGATCACCGCACCAACGATCAACTATGAGGAGCAGGTAACCCTCCCTCAAGGCACACAAAGTAAGATCAAGGACAAGACCCCTACCATTACGATCCGTATGGACAAGGATCAGAAGATCTATTTGGATAAGGATACGTATACACTCAAGGACTTTGCAGATAATTTTATGCTCAGGTCCAAGAAATATAATTTTAAGAGCGATGTCTTTATCCGTGCGGATGAGAATCTCGCTTACAAGGACGTGATGTATCTGCTGAAGGCTGTCAAGGATGTCGGCTTCTCCAAGGTTTCACTGATCACACAATGATGAGAGATAGTTTTAAACTGATTTCAGGGGGGATCGCGATCGGTATCTATCTGTTATTGGCAGGGACTGTACTCTATTATTTCAACTACCGCTCCAATAGTGACAAGCCAGTGCACTATGTCAAAAAAAGTAGTGATGCTATTGCTGTTTCCTTGGCAGGGGCGAAAATACCAAGTAAGAAAAAAGAGGGCAAAAAAAAGAGTCAAGTAAAAAAACCAAAGCACACCCCTAAGAAAGTCCGCAATATCACCGCACCCAATAAAGTACCGCAAAAGAGTAAAAAAGCCAAAAAACCGGCCAAAAAGATCAAAACAAAGAGCCTCTTCTCCTCAGTAAAAACCCCAAGTAAGCCAGCCAAAAAAACAAGCAAGAAGGCGAGTAAAAAAGCAGAAAAATCTGCCTCTCAAAGGGTGAGAGATTCACTGAAAAAGCCTAACAATAGCGATAAAGGCATAGAGAATGTATATCTTGCTTCTGTAGAAGAAAAGCTTAGAGGCTGGCCAGAACAAGCCAACTTTGCTGGAGAACAGATCGCTGTCCTACTGACGGTTTATGGCAGCGGAAGATTTGAATTCAAGATCAAACACCTCTCTGCCAACAGTGAATTCAATGAAGCACTCATCACCTATCTGAAGCAGCTCCAGTCAATAGGGCTGGGAAGACACACCCATCCAAAGCCTTATGAGATAGAGGTCGAATTTGAAGCTACGGAATAGGTATCAGTAATGTTCCGGTAATCTAAACAAGGTATAGTAAGTCCGAAATAAGTAATCAAAAAAATACTCTCATACTATTTAATATTGATTTCAGCACAGCGTGCTATAATTAGTGAATAGAAATTGAAAAATATTGGACTTTTATGAAATATATATGGCTTTTACTCTTTCCTTTGATACTTCTAGGTGCACCGGATGCGAAGCTCAAGATATCCAAAGATGTGGATCAAAGAGCGAGTATTGCAATCGTAGACAGCAGTAGTGTAACACCGATCTCCAAAAAGCTGCATAAAGTATTTTTTTCTGACTTTAAAATCAGTGGGCACTTTGTACCGGATAAGAGATATATCACCGGAAGCTATAGCAATAGCATTGACCCGACACAGAGAGCAAAAGAGTATATCTTGAAGTATCAGTTTGCTAAAAATGGAGCTGGGGCAGTTTTGAAGATCAAACTGATCAAAGGTGGCAACTCTAAAGTCATCCTGGAAAAAAAGTATGCAATCCCTTCTGTTGCTAAATATCCATTTATTGGACATAAAGCAACTACGGATATCAATGATGCACTGGGATTCCAATCTATTGCATGGATCAATCGCTATGTGGTATTTACACGCTATACAGGAAGAAAAAAGAGCGAGATACTATTGGCTGACTACACGTTTCACTATACCAAGACAGTGATTCGTGGAGGGCTTAATCTTTTTCCACAATGGGGTGACCCTAAGCAACAGGGATTTTATTATACCTCTTATGAGACAGGGACACCCACGATCTACCATCTCAATATCTATACCGGAGCGCGTAAGCAGATTGTCTCTTCACCGGGTATGCTGATCTGTTCGGATGTCAGCAAGGATGGAAGCAAGCTGCTTCTGACCATGGCTCCCAATTTTCAGCCGGATATTTATGAGTATGATGTGGCTAGCGGTAGTGCAAAACGCCTTACAAAATTTAGCGGGATCGATGTCAATGGAAAATATAGTGAAGGAGAGCGTGCGATTACTTTTGTTTCAGACCGTATCGGACGCCCCAATATATATAAGAAGAAAATAGGAAGTACGGCGGTTTCTCAACTGATCTTTCACGGAAAGAAAAATAACAGTTGCGATACCTATGGAAAGCGTATTGTCTACTCCAGTAAAGAGGGAGCAAACAAATTCAATATCTACCTTGCCAACAGTTCAGGGGGTAGCGTCAGACCACTTACCAGTACGGGAGTAAACCAGTTCCCTCGATTTGCTCCTGATGGGAATACAGTACTCTATATCAAGCGGAACAAAGGGGTCAACGCGATAGGATATATTGGCTTAAAAACGAACCAAACGATGCTTTTCCCTTTGGGAAATAGAAAAATCCAATCTATTGATTGGTAATTAAATAAAGGAAAAAGAATGAAAAAGAATGTAATCATACTCTCTGCAGCAACACTACTCTTGGGATTGAGTGGATGTACTCAACAGGTAGCTTCACCCAACCCAAATGGTGCAACTATGGTTGCTTCTGATACTGTGACACTCGATGGTGCAGGTGGAGGTGTCAGTGGGGGTGCCAATGGTACAAACGGTAAAGGCAAGAATAGTGTACATTTTGCCTATAACAGCAATAAGCTAAGTCAACAAGAGAAAAGAAAAATATCCAGAGACTCCAGTACACTCAAGAGAAAGAGTGAGATACGGGTAGAGGGAAATAGTGATGAGTTTGGTACGGATGAGTATAATTATGCATTGGGACTACGACGTGCCAAAGCAGTGAAAGATACCATGGTTGCCAAAGGTATATCTGCGAAAAAGATCAAAGTCGTTAGCTATGGTGAGAGTAATCCGGATTGTCAAGATAAGACCAAAGAGTGTTATCAAGAGAACCGGCGTGCAGACTATAAATAAGGGGACAACAGAATGCGCTATCTGATTTTTATATCACTTCTTGGTATGGCTATGCTCCATGCTGAGCCTTCTGTGTATGGGAATTCCGGTGCCTATGGTTCTACCAAGAAGAATCGTAATGCAATCATCTCTCTACAAGAAGAGCAGTCTCAGCTCAAACAAGAGATTGAAGGACTCAAGTCTATCGTAGAAGGATTGAGCTTAACCCTGAATCAGATACGACAAAAAGAGGCAAGTTCAAGTTCTACGACACATAGTGTCGATACCAAATTGGTACAAGATCTTGGTGCAATGATTGATAAAATCAATAGTAATTATGTCTCCAAAGCAGAATTGAAAAAAGCACTGAAAAGCGGGAAGGTTGCCAAAAGCCATACGAAGCCCAAGTCTTCTACTCCTGAAGAGAGCAAGACGAAGGGGGAGAACAAACTGGAATCTGCTTCCTCCTCTGCACTCTACAGCAGAGGTGTAAGGTTGGTGAAAAAGAAAAAATACAGTATGGCAAAGTTGCGGTTTGATATTCTTAAAAAGAGAGCCTATAAAAAAGCATCCACCCATTTTTATCTAGGAGAAATTGCCTATAGAACCAAAAACTATGGGGATGCGATCTCTTTTTACAAGACGAGTGCAGAAGCCAATGAAAATGCCAACTATATGGATACCCTGCTTTTGCATACAGGCATTGCCCTAGAGAAAAATGGAGACAAGACACAGGCAAAAAGATTTTTTCAGGCGATTATAGATGGTTATCCTGAAACAGGTAGTGCAAAGGTAGCAAAGAAGCATCTGTAGTATATGGTTATTGGTTTGGTTGTGATATAATTTGTACAAATAATTAAATATCAAGGATATATTATGCAACAGCGTACGATCGCTATACATGCAGGCTATGAAGGCAATGAACAAGGCACCATGGCAGTACCGATTTATCAGACTACGGCGTATGAGTTTGAGAGTACAGAACATGCTGCTAATCTTTTTGCACTGAAAGATCTGGGTAATATCTATACCCGACTGACCAATCCCACCAACGAGATCCTGGAGAAGCGCTTTGCTGAGATGGAGGAGGGGGCGGCTGCGATCGCTACCTCCAGTGGTGCAGCAGCGATCTTCTATGCCTTTGCCAATGTGGCAGAAGCAGGAGACAATATCCTCATCGCCAAACAGGCATATGGCGGTACTACTACCCTTACAGGTCATACACTCAAACGCTTTGGGATTGAAGCGAGGTATTTTGATATCCATGATCTGGATGCCATGGAGAAGCAGATAGATGATCGAAGTAAGATGATCTTTTTTGAAGTCATCCCCAACCCCACTGTAGAGATGACCGATATGGAGAAGATTGCTATGATCGCTGCCAAGCATCGGGTATTACTCTGCGCGGATAATACCGTAGCGACACCGATTCTCTGCCAACCTTTGAAGCAAGGGGCAGATGTGGTGGTGCACAGCACGAGTAAATATACCACAGGACAGGGTTTGGCACTGGGTGGTATCCTGATAGAGAGCAAGGAGATACTTCAGAAACTTGTGGATAATCCACGCTACAGTCACTTTACAGAGCCCGATGAGAGCTATCATGGACTGGTCTATACAGAGGTGGGATTACCACCGTTTTCATTGAGAGCCAGATTGGCACTGCTGAGGGATTTTGGTGCGACGCCTAGTCCCTTTAACTCCTGGCTCTTTATCCAAGGACTAGAAACGCTACCATTACGTATGGTGCAGCACTCAAAGTCAGCATTAGAAGTGGCACGATTCTTGGAGGATCATCCCAAAGTTCAAAAAGTCAACTATCCTGGACTTCCAAGTAGCCCAGATTATCCTCTGGCACAAAAGTATCTCAAAGAGACGATGGCGAGTGGTCTGTTGAGCTTTGAATTGGAGAGTAAAGAGGAGGCACAGCGTATGGCTGACAGTCTCAAGCTCTTTAAGCTGGTAGTCAATATCGGTGATAGTAAATCCATTGCTACCCACCCAGCAAGCACCACTCATCAGCAGCTTTCAGAAAAAGAACTGCGAGAGGCAGGTGTGACAGGTGGCTTGATCCGGCTGAGTATCGGGCTGGAAGACCCTATCGATCTCATAGAAGATCTGACACAGGCGATAGGAGACTAACGCATCTATAGTGCTGAGGAGGACAGATGAAATATGCACAAAATGTCACGGAGTTGATCGGTAGCACGCCACTTGTCAAACTGACAAAGGCAAGCAATAATGAAACGATCGTGTTAGGGAAATGTGAGTTTCTCAACCCTACGCATTCCATCAAGGATCGTATTGGATACAATATGATCAAAGATGCGATGGAAAATAATCTTATAGATCATGCAACTACGATCATAGAACCCACCAGTGGAAATACAGGGATAGGCTTGGCTGCAACCTGTGCAGCAGAAGGTTTGCAATTGATACTCACGATGCCGGACTCTATGAGTATAGAACGTAGAAAACTTCTCAGTGCATTGGGAGCACAGCTCGTGCTGACGGATGCTTCCTTGGGTATGCAAGGTTCTATAGACAAAGCAGTCGAGATATTTAAAGAAACGGAAAATGCTTATATTCCTTTGCAGTTTGCTAACCGTGCCAACCCCCAGATCCATCGTGAGACTACAGCCCCCGAGATATGGGAGGATACGAGTGGAAGGATCGATATCTTTGTAGCTTCTGTAGGGACAGGAGGCACGATCACAGGGGTAGGAGAGATACTTAAAAAGCATAATCCAGAGATAGAGATTGTCGCAGTAGAGCCTACCAAATCTGCTGTTTTGAGTGGTGAGAATGCTGCACCACATGGTATACAGGGGATTGGTGCAGGGTTTGTTCCGGATGTACTCAATACCGAGATTTATGATGAGATCATTCAGGTGAGTGATGAGGAGGCGACAGAGACCTCTAGAGCTTTGGCAAAAGAGGAGGGATTGCTGGTAGGTATCTCTTCGGGAGCGAATGTCTATGCTGCATCACTACTGGCACAGCGAGAAGAGAATCAGGGAAAAGTAATTGTAACGATCCTCTGTGATACAGGAGAGCGATACTTAAGCTCAGACCTGTATGGGTAGAGTTATCTCTCTTTGATCTTCTCCAGAACTGTTTCCAAATGCTTGTCTGTTGCAAAACAGAGTTTCATGGTACAGCCCAGATAGAGCTCACTTTCTAGATCTATCACTCTAGTGAGCAGATAGGGGTCATGAAGCGCCTCGATCTCCTCTTTGTGCTTATGTAGCGCTTCTTTGGTGGATTTTAGTATTTTGTATTCTGTTTTGTAGCCGATAAAGGTATCAAATGTGCTGGCAATGCTGTCTGGATGCCGTTGAAGCAGCGTGGGGTTTTGCGAGAGGGATGTTTGGGCTACCTCATACAGTGCGAGGTCATCTGTTTGTAGTGCTAGTTTAAATAGAGCTCTGGTCATGACAGCAGCAGGAGAGGCATAGGCGCTGTCATAGAGAGAGGTCTTCGTACGGTAGGCATCATCACTCAGATACCAACTCCCCTGGTCATAAAATTTCTTGATCGCTTCTTCTGCCAGGGTTTTAGCCAGTGTGATATATTTTGTCTCATAGTCTATCTCATAGGCATCTACCAAGGTATCGATCAAAAAGGCATAATCCTCAAAAAGTGCCTTTACTTTCAGTGGTTTCCCTGGAAGCATCTGATGATAGAGCGTACCCTTTACCAGCATTGTTTTAAGCAGTGACTCCAATCTCATGATCGCTTCTTTGCCATATTTTGTATCTACTTTTGATGCAGTGATCAGGGCAGAGAGATACATACTGTTCCATGAGGTCAATATTTTAGTATCGATAAAGGGATAGGTATTGCCTGCTCTCAGTTCTGTAAGTGCCAGTTTGATCTTATCAAGACCTGCCATTGGTTCGCTTTGCTGAATATTTGGGTTGCTGTGGTCATGCTCAAAATTACCGTCTTTGCTGATATGAAAGTAGTCTAGTATAGCTTTGGTCTCCGTGTCACTATAGCCTTTTGTTTTCAAAAAGGCATAACTCTTATCATAGGTAAAGACAAAATAATACCCTTCTTTTTTCTCTCCTTCTGGGGTAAGGCTATCTGCATCGCTGGCACTGTAGAGTAGTGCTTCATGGTCAAAACGTTTAGAGACAAAGCGCGTCAGTGCCACAACCACCTCTTTGTAGAGAGGCTTCTGTGTAAGAAGATAAGCTTTGCTATAGACACGTAGCAGTTCAGCCTGGGTGTAGAGCATCTTTTCAAAGTGAGGGATATGCCACTGTCCATCCACACTGTAGCGGTAGAACCCACTCTCTATCTGGTCATAGATCCCACCCTCTGCCATCCCTTTAAGGGTCTCTTCTGCCATGATAAGTAGCTGTTTATCATGGTTGATGGTATAGAGGTCAAGCATACTCTCCAGTAGCGTAGCTCTGGGAAACTTGGGTGCCCCACCAAACCCACCGCTCATCTCGTCAAAACTGGCTTTGAGAGATTTGCTGTAGTGGGTGACCGTCTGATTGAGGTCAGAATCACCGCTTTGGCTTTTCTGAAGATCTAGTTTACGCATGATAGCTGTGAGTTCAATGGTACTTTGGGTGATCTTCTCTTTCTCCTCTTTGTATATCTTGGAGATTTCACTAAGCACACGTATCAGCTCTTTCTTGGGAAGATAGGTCGCAGACCAAAAAGGTTTGGCATCAGGGGTCATGATGATCGTCAGTGGCCACCCACCCCCTCTGCCATTCATGACTTGATAGATGTTTTGGTAATAGCTGTCCAGTTGGGGCATCTCTTCACGGTCTACTTTGATAGCAATGTAGTCATGGTTGATCACCTTGGCAACATCCTCTCGCTCAAAGCTCTCCTCCTCCATCACGTGGCACCAGTGACAGGTGCTGTATCCGATAGAGAGAAAGATCAGCTTGTTCTCTTTTTTGGCTTTTGCCAATGTGGCTTCTGTCCAGGGCATCCATGCGACTGGGTTGTCAGCATGCTGCTGAAGATAGGGGGACTGTTCATGCTTGAGATCATTGGCAGTAAGAGAGGTAAGTGTCATGAGGATTCCTAGTATGAGATGTTTCATTTTCTTATATCCTTGTATAATATAGGTATATCATACATTATGAGGATTAATGAGAGTAAATAGGTCTGAAATATTAAAGCTCTCCTAAAGCTCCCTTGGCTACAATGCCAATACAAAATTATAGAAGGACAACAATGGCGATCAAAGAACAAAACAGCGTCGTTGGTCTCGAATATGAGGTCAAAGAGGTTGGTACGACAGAGATAGTCGATAGCAATAAAGGTGGCATGCCGCTAGAGTTCATTATGGGCAAAGGACAGCTCATCCCAGGACTTGAAGCACAGCTTGCCGGTATGAATGAGGGCGAAAGTGCTGATATCATGGTCAAAGCAGAAGATGCTTACGGTGAGATCAATGCGGAAGCAGTACAGACACTTCCCAAAGAGCAGTTTGAAGGTGTAGAGCTTGAAGCAGGTATGATGCTGTATGGTCAGGGTGAAGATGGACAGCAGGTACAGGTTATCGTCAAGTCATTTACTGATGCTGAAGTGACAATCGATTATAACCATCCATTGGCAGGTAAAGATCTGATGTTCTCAGTGGTGATTATTTCTGAGAGAGATGCTACAGATGATGAGATCGCTACAGGTATTGTCGGTGGTGAAGCGCACTGCCATAGCGGAGGTTGTGGCTGCTAGTAAGGAACCTGTACGGTTCACACGTATTTCGCCTCAGTAGAGGCGACTAGCAAAAACAATACTTATGGGAGGCGATTGCCTCCCTTTTCTATATTCCCCTAACAGACTTTACGATAAAATACGAAAAATATTTTAAAGGTACAATTATGTCAAAAAAGATAGCATTTTTATTCCCCGGGCAAGGCTCCCAGGCGGTGGGTATGGGAAAAGACTTCTTTGAAAACTCAGCGATAGCCAAAACGATGATCACTGAGGCCAGTAAGCGTACAGGGATTGATTTTGAAAAGCTTCTCTTTGAAGAGAATGATCTTCTGGGGCAGACAGCATATACCCAACCTGCGATTTTGTTGGTAGGAGCCATGGCACACAGGCTTTTTACGGAAGCGATGGATATCAAACCGATATTGGCGATGGGACACTCACTGGGTGAGTTCGGTGCGTTAGTGGCCGTAGGGGCTTTGGATCCGATCGATGCTGTTGCGTTGGTGCACTTACGTGGAAAACTGATGGCAGAGGCATGTGCTACGCAGCCAGTAGGCATGTTGGTGAGCTTGGGGCTGAGTGATGAAGCAGTCGAAGCGGTGTGTCAGACACAGAGAGATGCCGGTAAGCAAGTCTGGGCAGTGAATTATAATGCAGAGGGGCAGATCGTGATCGCAGGGATCAAGGCAGACCTTGAACCCCTTGTAGATATCCTCAAAGAAGCAGGAGCCAGAAGGGCCATGCTATTGGATATGTCCGTTGCCTCACATTGTCCACTACTGGAGAGTGCGGTAGCACCGCTGGCAGAAGAGCTTACGCATATGCTTAGAGATATGTTTATGGCTCCGGTAATTTCCAATGTTACTGCCCAAGCATACAGCACCAAGGCAGAGGCGTTGGCACTCCTGCCTCAGCAGCTGGTCAAGCCAGTGCTGTATAAACACTCCATAGCCAATATTGATGAGGATGTGGATGCATATATCGAGTTTGGACAGGGCAATGTACTGAAAGGGCTGAATCGAAAAGCAACGAAGAAGCCGCATTTCAATGTGAGCGATATGGCTTCTTTGGAAGCTACCATCGAAGCGATCAAAGCTTTATAGTTTGCTGTATCTACTGTCAGAAAGTATCATTTCTGTATGGTGTAGTTTTCTCCTACTTTTTTACAAAAGTAGACAAAAATCGTCGTGGCGCTCGAATCGCTTTGCTTTCAAGGTCGTTTGCCACGACAGAAGCTTGCCTTTGGCAAGATTAATAGAGGGAGAGTTTGTATGTCAAAAATAGCCATTATGGGTGCGATGCCTGAGGAGATAGAGCCGATCATCGCCACACTACATGATCTCAGGGAGACAGAGTATGCGGACAATACCTACTATGAGGGTACATACAAAGGGCAAGAGGTAGTCGTAGCCTACTCTAAGATCGGTAAAGTATTTGCCTCCTTGACTGCCACCATACTGATCGAAAAGTTTGCATGTCAAAAACTTCTCTTTTCTGGTGTAGCAGGAGCGATCAGTGCGGAGCTTAGTATTGGCGATCTGATCATTGCTGACGGACTCTGTCAGCATGACTTGGATATTACCGCCTTTGGGCACCCCTATGGGTATGTGCCGGAGGGAGATGTCTGTATCTGGGCAGACAGTGAACTGCGTGATATCGCCAAGCGTATTGCCAAAGACAAAGGACTTACTCTCAAGGAGGGAGTGATCGCTACTGGAGACCAGTTTGTGGCTGATCCAGTGAGGAAAGAGTGGATCTCTGAGACTTTCAAGGCAGACGCGCTGGAGATGGAAGGTGCGGCAGTTGCAGTGGTCTGCGATGCAATGGATGTACCTTTTTTCATCCTACGTGCGATCAGTGATAGTGCTGATATGGATGCCGGGTTTGATTTTGATGCTTTTTTGGTCAGCTCAGCCAAGGTATCGGCTGACTTTATCCTCGCAATGGTAGAGCGGATGAGAGACTAGGTGGAGAAAAAAGCCAAGATCAGTAAAAAACTTCTACGTGTCTTTGGAAGATCCAATGCTGCCTATCAACTGATTCAAGAAGGAGATAAGATCCTTGTAGGACTGAGTGGAGGCAAAGATTCTCTTTCTCTAATCCATCTCTTGAAAAACATGCAACGCCATGCCCCCTTCCATTTTGAGTTTGAAGCATGTACGATACGTTATGGGATGCCGGATGAAAACTACGTGGTG
>Ga0256844_10000149_pt1 | contig 28741 bp, 27 predicted proteins | sample MusselsmetaG_FD_189100 | JGI IMG/M metagenome (GOLD analysis project Ga0256844, IMG submission 189100) | Mussel associated microbial communities from hydrothermal vent at the East Pacific Rise, Pacific Ocean - Mussels | ecosystem: Host-associated > Mollusca > Shell > Unclassified ... | reverse complement strand
ATAAGAAACCACAGAATTGAACCTAATTTTTTAAGGTGATTTGTAAATATGACAAATCATGGAGATCAGATTATGGCTGTTGGACAATCACATATTCGAAAAGATGTCAGGGCAAAGGTTACTGGGAAAACCCGTTTCACCGATGATTTTACCATGCCTGGTATGTTGCAGGCAAAATATGTCAGAAGCCCCATTGCCCATGGACTTGTAAAAAGCATTGATACAAGTGCTGCCCTTGCTATTCCAGGTGTTGAGGCCGTTTTTACCCATGCTGATGTTCCTAAAAATCAATTTCCCACGGCCGGGCATCCTTTTTCACTCGATCCTGATCATCAGGATGTGGCAGACAGATTATTGCTTACAGACCATGTCCGTTACCATGGTGATGAAGTAGCCATTGTTGTTGCCCGTGATCATTTGAGTGCTGCAAAAGCTGCAAAAGCTGTAATTGTTGAGTACGAGGAACTGCCCGCCTGTGTTACTTCCGAGGCGGCAATGGCAAAAGATGCCCCTGCCATACACGAAGGCGGTAATATTATAAAGTCCACTACATTTGAAATGGGCGGACATGTTGCAGATGCTGAAAAAGAGACTGATGTTGTGGTTGAAGGTACATTTGTCACGCCCATCATCCTGCACTGCCATCTGGAAAACCATACAGCTTATGCCTATATGGATGATAATGACCATCTGGTCATTGTCAGCTCCACCCAAATCCCCCATATTTGCCGCAGGATTGTCGGGCAGGCCCTTAATATGCCCTGGGCTAAGATCCGTGTCATAAAGCCATATATCGGTGGAGGATTTGGTAATAAGCAGGATGTGGTTCTTGAACCTATGGTTGCTTTTCTGAGTACGAAACTTGGTGGCGCTCCGGTAAAAATTGAGCTTGAGCGGGAAGAAGGCCTGATTGCCACCCGTACCCGCCATGCACAAACTGTTACAGCACGCGCCGGAGTAACAAATGATGGTGTCATAAAGTTTATTGATCTGAATGTGATCAGCAATACTGGTGCTTACGCGTCCCACGGGCACTCCATTCCCATGGCAGCGGGATCAAAATTCTGCAATTTATATCCCCGCAGTGTGGCAAAGTTTTCGGCCACCAGCCATTATGGAAATATTCCGGCCGCCGGTGCCATGAGAGCTTATGGCTCCCCTCAGCTTTTCTTTGGTGTGGAAAGCGTAGTTGAAGAAGTTGCTCGAAAAATCGGCATGGATTCCGTTGATTTTCGCATAAAAAATTCGGCACGACCATCTGACATTATCTCAAAGACTGGGGATCTTGAACACTCCGTCGGGATGATAGAATGTCTTGAAAAAGGGCGTGAAGTAATTGGCTGGGATGCCAAAAAAGAGAGTTATGCCAATCAGGATGGAAATATTCGCCGCGGGTTAGGAGTAGCGTCCTTCAGCTATGGTTCCGGAACCTATCCGGCCTGTGTTGAAATCGCAGGTTGCAGGCTCGTTTTAAATCAGGACGGGTCGGTACATATGCAGATTGGTGCCACGGAGATTGGTCAGGGATCAGATACTGCTCTTGCCCAGATGGCCGCAGAAACCCTTGGTATTGACTATGATGCAATCCATGTAGTCTCCGAACAGGATACGGATGTTTCACCTTTTGATCCCGGTGCCTATGCTTCTCGCCAAACCTATGTTGCAGCCCCTGCAGTTCACCAGGCAGCAAACAAGCTTAAGGCAAAAATCTTTGAGCATTGTCACATGATGACGGGTGACGATACTGAAAACCTCGATCTTGCAGGTGGAAAAATCGTTCGCAAAGACCAGCCGGATAGCGTGGTTCTTGATCTGAACGATCTGGCACTGGACAGTTATTACCACAAAGAACGTGGCGGACAGATAACCGCCGAGGTTTCGAGCAAAACCTGTACTAATGCTCCAAGCTATGGCTGCACCTTTGTTGATCTGGAGGTGGATATCCAGATGTGTGCTGTAAGCATTAAGCAGATTATTAATGTTCACGATGCAGGAAAAATTATCCATCCTCTTTCAGCTGTGGGACAAGTCCATGGAGGCATGGCCATGGGTGTTGGTATGGCTTTATTTGAAGAGCTGCTTGTCGATCCTGAAAGCGGCTGGATTTATAATGGCAATTTGCTCGATTACAAAATCCCAACCTGTGTGGATATCCCGGATCTTGAGAGTGCATTTGTGGAAACCTACGACCCCACAAGCCCCTATGGTAATAAATCCCTGGGTGAGCCACCCGTAATCTCTCAGGGGCCTGCCATTCGGAATGCGATATGGGATGCAACGGGGGTAAAGGTCAATGAGATGCCCATGACTCCCAAAGTCCTTTTTACTCATTTTAAAGCAGCAGGCCTAATCTAAGAGAGAATATAGAAATGTTTCCAATTGAAAAATATCATTTTGCAAGCAGTGTGAGTGATGCTGTGCAGGCGCTTGCAGCCGATGAAAAGGCAAAAATAATTGCAGGCGGCACAGATGTACTGGTACGGCTCCATGGCGGTAACAGTGATTATGATCGTCTTGTGGATGTAAATGGCCTTCGCGAGCTTAAAGAGATCAGTATTGACGCAGAGGGTACTATTCGCATCGGTTCACTTGCTACTTTCACTGAAATAATGGAGCATGAAATCATTACAAAACATGTGCCGGTGATTGCCGAATCCCTGGCAACTATTGGTGGCCCACAGGTTCGAAATGCCGGCACCATGGGTGGAAATATCTGTAATGGTGCAGTGAGCGCGGATAGTGCCTGTGCAGCCCTGATCCATGAATTTGATCTTGTTATAGAAGGGCCGGTTGGTGAACGAACCGAATCCATTAACGGTTTTCATACAGGGCCTGGTCGAACTATTCTGCAAAGGGGTGATTTACTAAAATATTTTTGTATTCGAAAAGAGTTTTATCGAGGGTTCAGTGCTTCCTATTATAAATATGCCATGCGTGGAGCCATGGATATTGCCACCATCGGCTGTGGCGCTGCCGTAAAGATGCAATCTGACACCATCGAGACACTAAAGCTCGCTTTTACTGTTGCTGCTCCCACTCCTATTCGTTGTAAAAATGCTGAAAAGGTCATGGAGAATAAAACGCTTAGAGAGGAAACATTGCAAGCCATGACAGAAGCACTTGAAGAAGATGTAAAACCACGTGACTCCTGGCGGGCAAGCAAAGCATTTCGTCTGCATCTCATTAAAACTCTGGCAAAAAATGTAATTCGTCAGGCTGTGGAAAATCAGGGAGGAATGAGATAATGCAGACCATGAAAATTACAATGACCATCAACACTAAAGCACATGAGATGGATGTGGATGTACGAAAATCTCTTATGGATCTGCTGCGTGAACTTGGCTACACCAGCGTGAAACACGGCTGTGGCGTAGGAGAATGTGGAGCTTGCACTGTTCTTGTGGATGATATCCCCATTGACTCCTGTCTCTATCTGGCAGTCTGGGCAAATAATAGAGTTATACGTACCACCGAAGGCGAGTGCAGGGATGGTAAGCTCTCCAATGTTCAGAATGCCTATGTGGAAGAGGGAGCCGTACAGTGCGGGTTTTGTACTCCCGGCCTCATTATGACAACAACTTCTTTTTTAGAAAAGAATAAGGGAAAAAACTTAAGTCATGATGAAATCAGGGTCGGTCATGCAGGGAATTTGTGCCGCTGTACAGGGTATCAAACCATTATTAATGCAGTGGAAAGTGCCAGTAAAAAATAATGAAGGAGCAACAATCAATATCTGCCATTAGAGGTCAGTTTCTTGATATTACAGGTATTGTTGATGCCCCATCAGAGCTTGAAGAAAAAGTCAGGCACTTAGAAGATGGTCTGTTGCTGCTGCGCAACGGACATATAGAATGGTTTGGTAACTGGGAAGAGGGGAAAGAAAAAATCCCTGAAAACTGTTCCGTCTGCAATTATTCCGGAAAACTGATAGTACCTGGATTTATTGATACCCATCTTCATTACCCCCAGGCAGAGATTATGGGGGCATATGGTGAGCAGCTACTGGAATGGCTTGAAAACTATGCCTTTCCCGCAGAAAAGCAATACAAAGATAAAAAATATGCAGAAAAGATGGCCGATTTTTTCATTGATCAGCTTCTGCGAAACGGAACAACCACAGCGCTGGTATTTTGTACAGTACATAGTGAGTCAGTCGAAGCTCTTTTCGGTGCGGCAGAAAAGAACAAAATGCGACTCATTACCGGCAAGGTATTGATGGATCGAAATGCCCCTGATTACCTGCTTGATAGTCCTGAAAGCGGCTACAGTGAAAGTAAAAAGCTCATTGAAAAGTGGCATAAACGAGGGCGTCTGCTTTATGCGATCACCCCTCGATTTGCTCCGACATCAACACCTGAGCAACTAGAGCTGGCAGGCAAGCTGAGACAGGAGTTTCCAGACACCTATATGCAGACACATCTTTCTGAAAACAGAGACGAGATCAAGTGGGTGAAAGAATTATTTCCTGAACGGGAAAATTATCTGGATGTGTATCATCACTACGGGCTGACAGGTTCCCTCTGTGTCTTTGCTCATTGCATTCATCTGGAGGACAAGGAGTGGGATTGTTTGCAGGATACGGGTTCCACCATCGCTTTTTGCCCAACATCCAACCTCTTTCTTGGCAGTGGCCTGTTTGATCTGAACCATGCCAGGGAGAAGAAAATAAAAGTAGGGATGGCCACAGATGTTGGAGGTGGAACCTCAATCAGTATGCTGAAAACATTGGGCGAGGCCTATAAGATAACGCAGCTCCAGAAACAGAAACTATCAGCTTACGAAGCATTTTATCTGGCAACCCTTGGTGGTGCTAAAGCACTGTCACTGGATCATGTAATTGGTAATTTCAGTATCGGTAAAGAAGCGGACTTTGTGGTGCTTGATCCTGCGGCAACAGCCCTGCAGGCCAAGCGTTCAGAGAAATCAAAAAATATAGCAGACTTATTATTTAGTCTCATCATACTTGGTGATGACAGATCCATCTCTCATACCTATGTTGATGGTAAACTCGTATATGAGCGAAAACGAAATGAGTAAAATACCACGCCTCCAATTAAAGGGAATGACGAAAATCTACCCCTCAGTAATTGCCAATGATTCAATTGATATGACAATTATGCCCGGTGAGATACACGCAGTGCTTGGTGAAAATGGTGCCGGAAAAAGTACACTCATGAAGGCAATTTATGGTGTTGTAAAACCGGATAAGGGCCAGATATTATGGAACGGAGAACCCGTTACTATTCAAAATCCGGCTCATGCGAGAAAGCTCGGCATAGGTATGGTATTTCAGCACTTTTCTCTGTTTGAGACATTAACGGTTACTGAAAATATTGCGCTTGCCATGGAAGGTTACAAAAATCTGGATTCCCTTGCCAAACGTATAAAGGATGTCTCAGAAGAGTATGGGCTGCCACTTGATCCGGGGCGTCTGGTGCACTCTTTACCAGTGGGGCTCCGCCAGAGGGTTGAGATATTGAGGTGTCTTCTTCAAGAACCAAAACTGTTGATTATGGACGAACCCACATCAGTTCTCACGCCTCAGGCTGTGAGAAAAATGTTTGAAACCTTGCGTCGTCTGGCGGATGAAGGCTGCTCTATCTTGTATATCAGCCACAAACTTGATGAAATAATGGAGTTATGCCACAGCGCAACAATTATTCGAGGTGGAAAAGTTACAGGATATGCCCTTCCGGCAAATGAAACAGCTACAAGTCTGGCCAAGATGATGATTGGCAAGGAGCTTCCTTCATGCTCCCAGGATAAACCTGTTATTGATGGCCCGGAATTCCTTGGTGTGAACAGATTATCAAAGACAGCATCTGATCAGTTTGGAACAGATCTTAATGCAATTAGTTTCTCTGTACACGGTGGAGAAATATTAGGTATTGCGGGCATTTCCGGAAATGGTCAGCAGGAACTTCTTTCAGCAATAAGTGGCGAAAAGCCAGTTGACGATAACGACTGTATCGTGATTTGTAAGGAACCTGTCGGACACTTAAACCCGGATGAGAGGCGAAACAGAGGCATGGGTTTTGTTCCCGAGGAGCGTTTAGGAAGGGGAGCAGTGCCTGGAATGTCACTTTCCAACAATGCAATCCTTACAGCGCACCGTCATGGAATGGTTGATAAAGGTTTGCTTAACTTTAATAAGGCAGCCGAATTTGCAAAAAATTGTATTACCGATTTTGGCGTAAAATGCGGATCCAAGGATGACCCCATTACGAGTTTATCAGGTGGTAATATTCAAAAATTTATAACCGGACGTGAAATTCAGCAGACCCCAAAACTTCTCGTTGTATCCCAGCCCACGTGGGGGGTTGATGTGGGGGCTGCAAACATTATTCGCCAATCAATGATTGATCTGCGCAACGATGGTTCAGCAATTCTTGTGGTTTCAGAAGAGCTGGATGAACTCTTTGAAATATGTGATCGCCTGATTGTTATTGCTGAAGGTTATGTTTCTCCTTCTCTTAATATCTGTGATACCAGTAAAGAAGAGATCGGAATCTGGATGAGTGGTATGTTCCCGGGCGGCCCAACGGAAACGCAACCGCAACCGACAGAACAGGGCGAAAGCAGGAACGAGGATCAACATGCTGCTTAGAATAGAACCCAGATCAGAACCATCAAAGACCATGAAATATATGTCCCCCCTGATTGCAGCAGTATTGATGCTTGTCAGCGGGCTCATAATCTTCACGCTGCTCGGTAAGAACCCAGTGGAAGCCTTTCATGCCTTCTTTATCGAACCCATTAACGATTTATACGGTATTGGTGAGCTGTTTATTAAGGCTTCACCACTCATGTTGATTGGAACCGGGCTTGCCATTGGATTCAGGGCCAGTATCTGGAATATCGGTGCGGAAGGTCAGCTTGCCATCGGTGCGCTGTTTGGCGGTTATATTGCGATTATATTTAATGACAGCAATGGCTTCTTTATTTTACCGCTTATGGTACTCGCTGGTGCTGTTGGGGGAATGGTATGGGCTGCAATCCCTGCCTTTTTGAAAACCGTATTTAATGCCAATGAAATACTCGTGAGCCTTATGCTCAATTATGTGGCGCTTCTTCTTCTCGCCCTGCTTGTTCATGGGCCTCTAAGAGATCCAAACGGGTATGGCTTTCCACAATCTGTTCTCTTTGCAGATTCAGCCATACTTCCCATTCTTGTAGAGGGAACACGGCTTCACCTCGGAGTTTTCATTGCATTTGCAGGTGTTCTCGTTGGCTGGATCTTTTTATTAAAGAGTTTTGCAGGATTCCAGATTCAGGTGGCAGGTCTTGCTCAAAAAGCGGCATCGTATGCGGGTTTTCAATACAAAAAATTGATTTGGATAGGACTTTTATCGGGTGGTCTGGCAGCAGGTGTTGCCGGTGTTCTTGAAATTGCAGGTCCCATAGGCCAACTTTTACCCACTGTTTCACCGGGGTATGGCTATGCTGCAATTATCGTTGCCTTTGTTGGCAGGCTGCATCCGGGAGGCATATTTCTTTCAAGTCTTCTCATGGCGCTTTTATATCTGGGCGGGGAATCGGGCCAGATGAACCTTGATCTTCCGTCTGCGGTAACCGGGATTTTCCAGGGTTTATTACTCTTCTATCTTCTGGCAGCAGATTTTCTTATTAACTACCGGATACGCATAGGCACCCGGCAGCAGGAGGAAATCTAATGGATTTTGATATATTCCTTCAAATATTAATTGCTGCAGTTGCTGCCGGAACACCATTTGTTTACGCTGCTCTTGGCGAGCTTATAACAGAAAAATCAGGGGTATTAAATCTGGGTGTTGAGGGCATGATGCTGGTGGGTGCAATTTCCGGCTTTATTGCAATGGCAAAAACCGGAAGTCTTCTGTTTGCTGTTCTTGTCGGTATGAGTGCAGGGGCACTTATGTCAGGAATATTTGCTGTTTTAACCTTGACCCTAATGGCTAACCAGGTTGCAAGCGGGCTTGCTCTCACTATTTTTGGTGTGGGTTTGAGTGCTTTTCTTGGACTCGATTATACCAGTATTGCTCTTCCTGGTGTTCCTGAGATTCATCTCCCTCTACTTGCAAAAATTCCTGTTATAGGGCGATTATTCTTTTCTTTTGATATTCTTATTTACTGTTCCGGTTTTTTATTTATAGCGATTTCATGGTTCCTCTATAAAAGCAAGGCAGGTCTTATTCTGCGAGGGATTGGGGAGGCACCAAAATCTGCCCATGCACTTGGCTATAATGTGATAAAGATAAGATATATTGCCGTTTTGTTTGGCGGGGCAATGGCCGGGCTTGGTGGTGTGTATCTTTCTGTTGCTTACACTCCAATGTGGGTTGAGGGAATGGTGGCTGGTAGGGGCTGGGTATCGCTTGCACTAGTGGTTTTTGCGACGTGGAGACCTGCAAGGGTAATGTTTGGAGCGTATTTCTTTGGTGCGATCACCATTGCCCAGTTTCATGTTCAGGGCTTTGGTATTGATATCCCGGCTCAGCTCTTGTCTATGATGCCGTATATTGCAACAATTGTAGTGCTTGTTGTAATTTCAAGGGATCAAAATACAATACGATTGAATTCACCGGCGTCACTGGGTATAACATACCACCCAGATAACCAATGAAAGCCCACCAGCACATCATCTTCGTGCAAACCAGACAGCCAACATAGGATAAACTATTGTTGACTGTCTGGTTTGCACGAACCTGACGCACTGCTGTGCTTTCATTTAAATGTGGTTCGATAAAGAAGAGCATAACAAAATTTAAGGAGAAACAGATGACAAGCATGAAAAAACAGGTCTTATCCGTTTTTATTCTTCTGGCATGTGTGGCGGGATTTTCCCTGTCTGCATCGGCTGGAGAGAAATTAAAAGTTGGTTTTGTCTACATCAGTCCCGTTGGTGATGCGGGTTGGACATACCAGCATGATCTTGGAAGGCTTGAGCTGGAAAAAAATCTTGGCGATAAAGTTGAAACTAAGTTTATTGAAGGTGTTCCCGAAGGCCCTGAAGCTGAGCGTGTTATCAGAGACCTTGCCAAAAGTGGTTATGACCTTATTTTCACTACATCTTTTGGGTACATGAACCCCACACTGAAAGTTGCTAAAATGTTTCCCAAGAAACATTTTGAGCATTCCACCGGATACAAGACATCCAAGAATGTTGGTACGTATATGTGCCGTTTCTACGAAGGTCGTTATCTCACTGGCATCGTTGCTGGAAAAATGACAAAATCCAATACCCTTGGCTATGTTGCGGCATTTCCAATCCCTGAAGTCATTCGTGGAATTAATGCGTTCACTCTTGGAGCCAAGTCCGTTAATCCTGATATTAAAGTAAAAGTTATCTGGGTTAATTCATGGTTTGATCCCGGCAAAGAGCGCGAAGCGACTGAAGCACTTATCACGCAGGGTGCAGATGTGATTACTCACCATACTGACTCTACGGCTCCAGTTTTAACAGCTGAAGAAAAAGGTGTTTATGCCATCGCTTATCACTCTGATATGTCTAAATATGGCCCAAAAGCACATCTTACAGCAGCGACCCATGTTTATGGCGATTTTTATACCAAAACAACTCAGGCAGTACTTGACCATACCTGGAAAGCTGAAGCTGTTTGGAGTGGCGTTAAAGAGGGCTCTATTGCACTCGCACCCATGAACTCTGTGGTACCAGCTGATGTTGTAGCGCTGGTTGAAAAGACAACTAAAGCGATTGCTGACGGTTCATTTCATCCCTTTCAGGGACCAGTGAAAGATCAAAGCGGTAAAGTTGTTGTAGAAGCTGGAAAATCCCTGAGTGATAAAGACCTTCTCGGCATGAACTATTATGTGGAAGGTGTTCTTGGTAATATTCCAAAGTAGTATTCCAATCCTGGGGAGATGAAATTTTTACAATTATATTTCCCCTTTCTTTTGTTCGGATATTAAGTGAAATCTTTAAAATCAAAAACATTTATTAGTGTGCTCATTCCATTGTGTGCCGTAACGCTCGCATTGATGATAGGAGCTGTCATGCTGTTCTCTTTGGGTGCGAATCCTTTTAGCGGGTATGCAACCATGTTTACTGCTGCGTTTGGTAGCCTTGAAGGGTTTTCCGAAACTACGGTTAAGTCTATTCCCCTCCTTCTGGTTGGAGTTGGTATTTGTATCGCTTTTCGCGCTAATGTCATTAATATTGGTGGAGAGGGGCAAATGGTGATGGGAGCTTTGCTGGCAACGGCAGTTGCTCTTGCTTTTCCTGAGTTCCCATCTTTTATGTTGATTCCCATGGTACTGATGGCAGGAGCAATTGGTGGCGCTTTCTGGGGTGCAATAGCGGGAGCGTTAAAGGCTTATTTTAATGTGAGCGAAATCTTAAGTACCATTATGCTGAATATTGTAGCAGTTCAGTTTATGAACTTTCTGCTTCGCGGCCCCATGATAGATCCCGCTGAGATTGAACGGGGAACTGGAATCCCCCAAACCATGAGGCTTTCGGAAAATGCGGATTTACCAATTTTAATAGAAGGAATGCGTATGCACCTTGGCGTTCTTGTGGCACTTCTTGTTGCCGTTGGAGCGTATTTTCTTCTATGGCGAACAGCAATTGGTTTTCGTATTCGTTCTGTTGGGTATAATCCTGATGCTTCGCGTTATGCTGGTATATCAGTACCCAAAAATGTTACTTCTGCCCTTGCATTTAGTGGCGCCATGGCAGGTATTGCCGGAGCCATACTGGTTTTTGGAAGTGAATCTCACCGGATGGTAACAGATGGCGGAAGTACCGGATTTACCGGAAGTGCCGGATTTAACGGCATTGTTGTTGCGTTGCTTGCAGGTCTGCATCCTTTATGGTCAGTCCCGTCAGCACTTCTTTTTGGTGGCATGCTGGTTGGTGCCAATGCACTGCAAAGGGCAGCTCAGGTACCATCGGCGTTAATCATTGCTTTAAATGGACTGATTGTTGTTTTTGTTGTCAGCTCGGAATACTTTAAACAACGCTATACCCAGGCTGGCAGGGTGGAAGAACCGGATGGTGATAATGGCGTGATTGTTACAAAAGGAGGAAACAATGAGTGATTCATTTGCGGTAATGATCATTGTTGCAACCATCGCATCAGGCATCCGACTGGCAACCCCCTTTTTGCTGGCATCTCTCGGCGAAGCTTTGGGGCAGAGAAGTGGTGTATTGAACCTCGGTGTTGATGGGGTTATGCTACTTGGTGCCTTTGGTGCCTATTACGCTGTTTTACAGACAAATAATCTGTATCTTGGTTTGCTTGTTGGTATCGGACTTGGCTTGATTGTTGGTCTGTTTTACGCCTTTATCACCCTTAATTTACGTGCAGAACAAGGGGTTAGTGGTATCGGGATCTATCTCTTTGGTCTGGGAATGAGTGATTTGCTGTTTCAACGACTTGTTGGAACACCAAAACCAATTCTTCCGTTTATGCCGCTTGAGATACCTGTTCTGTCAGGGCTTCCCATTGTAGGTGAGATGCTGTTTCAGCATTCCATCATTGTTTATATTGCCTTTGCTTTGGTTCCCATTATGAGTTTTGTGCTTCATCGCACAACTTATGGCTTGAATGTTCGCGCTATTGGAGAAAACCCCGAGGCCGCAGACAGCCTTGGTGTAAGTGTATTACTTACCAGATATTCTGCGATTATTGTCGGGAATGGACTGGCAGGGCTTGCCGGTGCGGCCCTTGCAATTGAACTTGGTATTTTCCAACAAAATCTGACCAATGCTATGGGATTTATTGCAATTGCTCTTGTTTATTTTGGGGCATGGAGTCCTAAAGGAGTGATGATTGGTTCGCTGGTTTTTGGGCTGGTTCAGGCAATTGTGCTACAGTGTAAAACTTTTGGAGTTATTCCGAGGAGCGCCTCAGATCTTGCATCCATGGCACCTGCCATTATCACAATTTTGGCACTTGTTGTTGTTGCAAAAAGATTTAAACAACCTGCTGCATTAACAAAACCGTATGTACGAGGTGGCTGAAAATATTTTTCGCCATCATTCAACATTTCTTTATTAAAGGAGATCTATTCCATGAAAAAGTTCAACCTCTATCTGTCGGCTGTGTTACTCGCCTTCATTTTGATTGCCCCATCGTCACTTCTGGCGTCCGGTAAAGCTCTTCGTGTTGCGATCATTGCCCCGAGTGCTCAAAATGACCTTGCCTTTACCCAAAGTATTGTTGATGGCATTAAAGCCATCCAGAAAGATCGTGAAATAGAGCTTGCCATCACCGATGGAACATTTGTTGTTGAAGACGCAGCAGCTGCTATCCGCGATTATGCAAAAAAGGGTTTTGATCTTGTTCTTGCCCACGGCTCCCAATACGGCGGATCTTTAAAAGAAATCGCTCCTGATTTTCCCAACACATCTTTTGCATGGGGAACTTCTGCGGATACATTTGGTCTTGCCAATGTTTCTTCCTACGAAGCAGCATCTGATGAAGGTGGCTATGTAATGGGTGTTATGGCCGCTGCCATGAGTAAAAAAGGTGGTGTTGGTGTTGTTGGCCCAATCGAAGTAGGAGATGCTAAACTCTACGTTGATGGTTTTGTAAAAGGTGCTAAAGCACAAAATGAAAAAATCAGAGCTAAAGTGAATTACATCGGATCTTTTTCTGATGTGGCGCTTGCCGCAGAAGCTGCTCGTGCTCATATGGCAGCTGGTGCTGACGTCCTTACCGGAACTTCCCAAATGGTTGTAGGTGCAATTGGTGCAGCAAGGGCAAAAAGAGCAGCATGGTTTGGAACACAGGCCAACCAGACTGAACTTGCCCCTGAAATCGTTGTTGCTTCTCAGGTTTACAAATGGGAAGTGATTTTGAGAAAGATCATTGCAGATATGGATGCCGGCGTTAAAGGTGGCAAAAAATATGAGATCAATCTTGCCAATAACGGCATCGTGATTGAATTTAATGATGCTTATAAGCTTGATGCCGCTGTTAAAGAAGCTGGTATGAAAGCCATTGCAGGAATTAAAGATGGTTCAATTCAGTCAGGTGCCAGCCACTAATTACGATTGATGGCGTCATAAAAACGCTCCATCTCAAATTAGACTTTTCAACGAACTCGTTACGTTTCAGTTTGTTCCAGGAATGGGCAGTCGTAATAGTGCCCATTCCTGACCCTTTAATAAGGATATAAGCCAGGTATAACATATGTCTTCGCAGTTAAACGAAACACCAATGCTTCAAATGAAAGGGATTACCAAGCGGTTTCCCGGAGTTCTAGCCAGTGATAATGTGGACTTTGACGTCCGTGCCGGTGAGGTGCATACGCTACTCGGTGAAAACGGCGCTGGAAAGTCTACTCTTATGAAGATCTTGTACGGCTTGTATCAGCAGGATGAAGGTGAGATTTTACTGAATGGTAAAGTGGTCAACCTGACATCTCCTGCAAATGCGATATCCCATGGAATCGGTATGATCCATCAGCATTTTATGCTGGTTCCGACACTTACGGTTGCTGAAAATGTTTCACTTGGGTTGAAATCAACTCGAGGGGTTTTAACTGATCTGAAAACCGTATCAAAACGAATTACCGAGATTTCAAAATCATTTGGACTTCAGGTTTATCCGGATGAATACGTATGGCAGTTATCCGTTGGAGAACGACAACGGGTAGAAATCATAAAAGCTTTATATAGAGATGCGTCAATTCTCATTCTCGATGAGCCCACAGCGGTTCTCACACCGAGCGAAGTTGATGATATTTTTGTTATTTTTAAAAAACTTGCAGATGCAGGTCGTGGCCTTGTTTTCATCTCCCATAAACTCAAGGAAGTACTCGATCTCAGTGACAGGATCACCGTTTTACGTCATGGTCGGGTAACTGGTGACACAACACCGGCACAGTCTGATCGACACGATCTTGCACGATTAATGGTTGGCCGGGCAGTAAAACTTGCACCAGACAAACAGGAAGTCGAAACAGGAGAAGCTCTGCTCAGCATTGAAAATCTTTATGTTGATGGTGATCGTGGCAGGCATGCAGTGCAGGGACTGAACATGGAAGTTAAAAGTGGTGAAGTGCTTGGTATTGCAGGTATTTCAGGAAACGGGCAGCGCGAGCTTGCAGAGGCAATTGCCGGGCTGCGCAAACCTCATTCAGGAAAGATCACCATCAACGGGCATGAGACAACGTTTTGTAAACCGGGGCAGGTTCGTGATGTTGGGCTTTCCTATGTACCCGAAGAACGAATGAAAGACGGAGCTGTTGGAGACTTTGATGTGAAGGAAAACCTGATACTCCTCAATCATAACCGCGAACCTTTTTGTACAAATGGATTCTTAAATTTCAGTGCCATTCGTGCACACAGTGAAAAACTTGTCAGAGAATATGCTGTTAAGACTCCAAGCATTGACACAACTACCAAAAATCTTTCCGGTGGAAATATTCAGAAGGTTATCATGGCAAGAGAACTTGCTGCCAACCCCAAAGTACTTCTGGCCTCTCAGCCAACCCGCGGGGTAGATATTGGAGCTGCTGAATATATTCATGAACGTATTTCCCAGCAGCGTGGGAGAGGGACTGCTTCCATTGTTATTTCGGAAGATCTGGATGAGGTGATGGCGCTTTCTGATCGTATTGCTGTAATGTTTGATGGGAAAATTATGGGCATTGTTAAGCAGGAAGATGCTACCCGGGAATCCATCGGTCTTATGATGACTGGTGAGGATCAGGAAGCTTAGGTTTGCAGGATAAGACGGTATGAAAATGACCAGGGCCGAATTTCTTGATTGGCCGCATAAAGTAATAACCTTGATGGGGATGTCCGGTGTAGGGAAAACCACACTTGCCAGTCTCTTACCAAGCACTGACTGGCTCCATTATTCTGCCGATTACCGAATTGGTACGCGCTATCTGAAGGAACCCATCCTCGATAACATCAAGCAGCAGGCGATGCAGCAGCCCTTTCTGAGGGATCTGATCTTAAGTGATTCCATCTCTTTTCGGAGCAATATTACTTTTCATCACCTGAAACCTGTTGCTACTTTTTTGGGAAAAGTCGGTAATCCCGATTTGGGTGGACTCAGTCTTGACGAGTTTAAACGCAGACAGCATCTGCATCGAGCGGCTGAAGTACAGGCTACCATCGATGTTGCCGAATTTATAAAAAAAGCCCGGGTTATTTATGGCCGTGCTCATTTTCTAAATGATACGGGTGGCAGCATTTGTGAGCTAGGCGATGAAGAGGCCTGGGAGGAACTCTCCAGGCAATCTCTGATCCTCTATCTAAAGGCCGATGAGGAGATGGAGGATATGATGATTGAGCGTGCTCAGGCTGATCCAAAACCTCTGTTTTACGATGATGATTTTCTGGCAGATTATATCAGCAAATTTCTTGAGTTAAAGGGCTTGAGCCACAGTGATGAAATTGATCCGGATGAGTATGTGAAATGGGTCTTTCCTAGTCTAATTACCCATCGCAGGCCCCTGTATGAGCGCATTTCAAAACGATACGGATACACCGTTGATGCCAGAAAGGTGTTGGCGGTTAAGAGTGAGCAGGATGTCATGGCATTAATTAGTGATGCCTTATAGAAAAAGGAAAAGTTGATGGATCATGTAATAGACTTAAAATGTATCGTTTGTGGCAAAGAATATGCCCCGGATGATATCGAATACATCTGCCCAGATCATGAAAATGATGGAATTGTGGATGTTCGTTACGATTATGATCTGATTAAAAGCCGTATCAGCAAAGAGAGCCTGGCAGTTAACCCGGATTATAGTATCTGGCGCTACAAACCGCTCCTGCCTGTGCTTCCCGAGGCAATAGTTCCACCACTCTCCATTGGCTGGACTCCCTTATACGATGCCCCCCGCCTGGCCAAACAAGTACAGTTAAAACATCTATGGGTAAAAGATGATGGGCGGCTGCCCACTGCAAGTTTTAAGGATAGGGCAAGTGCCATAGCAGTAGTGAAGGCACAGGAAAAGGGTGCAGAAATAATCACCACGGCTAGTACCGGGAATGCAGCAGCGGCCCTTAGCGGAATTTGTGCCAGTGTTGGACAGCGAAATGTTATTTTTGTTCCGGAATCTGCTCCCCCTGCCAAGATTGCTCAATTACTGGTTTATGACTCGACAGTGATGTTAATCAAGGGCAGCTATGACGATGCCTTTGAGCTTTGCCTTGAGGCAGCAGCCGAATACGGATGGTATAATCGCAATACAGGCTATAATCCCTACATGACAGAGGGGAAGAAAACTGCTTCTTATGAAATATGCGAGCAGCTCGGCTGGAATGCACCGGATGTCATCTTTGTAAGTGTTGGTGATGGCTGTATCATTGGTGGTTTACACAAGGGGCTGAAGGATCTGTTGGCGCTTGGCTGGATTGACCATATGCCCCGTCTTATCGGTGTGCAGGCAGAGGGAAGTAATTATATGTATGAAGCCTGGAAAAATGGTGAGAACATCCTTACAAAAGCGCCTGTCTCAGGAATTACAGTGGCTGACAGCATTAGTGCAGGATTACCAAGGGACAGAATAAAAGCCCTCGCTGCAATAACCGAAACAGATGGCGCTTATGTGAGTATCAGTGATGACGAAATTTTAAATGCGATTCCCATACTTGCAAGGGGAGTTGGTGTTTTTGCAGAACCAGCTGGTGCTGCTGCCTATGCCGGTCTTGTTAGAGCTGTTGAAGAAGGCCTTGTTCAGCCAGATGAGCGTATTGTTGTGCTGAATACCGGCAATGGCTTAAAAGATATTAAAAGTACTATGACCTCGGTTTCGATAGCAGGTTCAAGTCCCCATCATATCGAACCTGATTTAGAAGTATTAAAACAAACAATTCAGAACAACAGAATATTATAAGGAACTGCCATGACAGATCTAATTGACTTAACGATTCATGATGAAGGTAAGCTTGAGAACGCTGTACAACGCGCCAAAGAACAAAACATCATCATTCCAACCTTACAACAGATGATTAACCCGGATCTGATTCCTGATGCCATCTCAAAACAGCTCGAAGGTGTTGGCTTATGGGATCTTAATCCCTTGAATCTATTTCGCATCAACTGGCATAATGAGGCAAAAGAGAGTGGTGGTAAATTTGGTGGCACCAATTATCTGGTTCTTCCAAAGGAGCTCACCGGAATTGATGCACGTATCGTTATCATGATAGGAAAATGGTTCCCAACGGGATCCCATAAAGTGGGTGCTGCCTATGCCTGCCTTGTTCCGCGTCTGGTGACAGGTCAATTTGACCCTACCACCCAGAAAGCTGTCTGGCCAAGTACTGGTAATTACTGTCGCGGTGGTGCCTATGATTCCAACCTGCTTGCCTGTGATTCAATTGCAATTTTACCGGAAGGTATGAGTAAGGAACGTTTTGACTGGCTGGCCGATGTGGCTGGAGAAACCATCAAGACACCGGGATCAGAAAGCAATGTAAAAGAGATTTTTGATAAATGCTGGGAGTTAAGAAATTCTGGACAGTCCCTGTCCATATTCAATCAATTTGACGAATTTGGTAACTACCTGTGGCACTCTGAAGTAACCAGCCGTGCCATGATGGAAGCACTGAAGGAAACAATGGAGCCGGGTGATCGTTTTCGTGCAACCATCTCAAATACAGGTTCCGGTGGTACCATCGCCTGTGGCGATTTTATGAAAGAGCAGTTTCCGCTCTCTAAGATTGTTGCCAGTGAAGCACTGCAATGCCCCACTCTGTTAAATAACGGATTTGGAGCACATCGCATTGAAGGAATCGGCGACAAACATGTTCCATGGATTCATAATGCAAAGAACACAGACGTGGTAACAGCAATAGATGATTTTGGTCCCATGGGCCTGATTCGTCTCTTTAACGAACCTGCTGGAAAGGAATATCTGGTGAACGAGGGTGTTTCTGCGGATCTTGTGGATCAGTTACATCTTCTTGGAATATCGAGTATTGCCAATGTTCTTGCAGCCATTAAGACTGCTAAATATTATGAGATGGATGAGAATGATGTTATGATTACCATGGCCACAGATTCCATGGAAATGTACCAGAGCCGTTTAACAGAACTCACAGAAGAGGAGGGCGAATTCACTAACGTGGATGCTGCTGCCACCTTCCATCGTTATATGCTCGGTGAGACAACTGATAATATGCAGGAACTGACCTATGTTGACCGCAAACGGATTCACAATCTAAAATATTTCACCTGGGTTGAACAGCAGGGTAAAACCCATGATGAAATTCAGGCTCAATGGTATGACCCTGATTACTGGACTGGTATTCATTCTTCCATGGAAACCATTGATAATCTGATAGATGCTTTTAACGAACGAACAGGTCTGTTAAAGAAACTAGGATAAGACGAATAAAGATGCGAATCTGGTTAAAGAATCCCCTGGCGCTCTTGCTTGATGACGCTATCGATGCAGATGGTGGCATTGTTGTTGAAGAGAGTGAAGTCATTGAGCTAGTGGCAGGGGGTGGCCAGCCAACAGGTGAAGTTGACCAGATTTTTGATGCTTCGCAGCATGTTATATTGCCAGGACTCATCAATACGCATCACCATTTTTATCAAACCCTTACTCGTGCCTGCCCAAGTGCTTTAAACAAAGAACTCTTTCCATGGCTGAAAAGTCTCTATCCTATCTGGGCAGGGCTTACTGAGGAGATGATTCATGTATCAACCCGCCTTGCAGCGGTTGAACTATTACTTTCAGGATGTACCACAGCTGCGGATCATCATTATATTTTTCCGGAAGCAGCGCGTGAAGCACTGGATATACAGGTTGATGCCATAAAACAGATTGGGATTCGTGCTACTATAACCCGTGGCTCGATGAGCCTTGGGGAAGATGATGGGGGGTTGCCGCCACGCAATACCATTCAGGATGAAGATTCGATTCTTGCAGATTGCGAACGTGTAATAGACAGGTATCACGATGGAAATGAGGGGTCGATGATGCAGATTGCCCTTGCGCCATGCTCACCATTTAGTGTAACTGAAGATTTAATGAAACAGAGCGCAAAGCTTGCCCGCAGAAAAAAAGTTCGTTTGCATACCCATCTTGCTGAAACAGATGATGAGACAGATTTTTGTATAGAACTCTTCGGTGTGCGACCCGTTGATTATCTGGAGCGAGTTGGCTGGATGGCAGATGATGTTTGGCTGGCGCACGGAATTCATTTTAATGATGAAGAAATCATACGGCTTGGAAAAGCAGGGGTTGGAATCAGTCATTGCCCAAGTTCCAACATGATTCTTGGTTCCGGTCAATGCTCGACTCTAGATCTTGAGAGAGCGGGATGCCCGGTTGGCTTGGGTGTCGATGGCTCGGCATCCAATGACTGCTCAAATATGATTCAGGAAGTTCGTCAGGCATTGATGCTGCAACGTTTGCGTTATGGATCGGCAGGAATCACTCATTTCGATGCTTTGCGTTGGGCAACTAGAGGATCTGCAGCTTGTCTTGGCAGAGATGATATCGGAGAAATTATTCCCGGTAAACAGGCAGATCTTGCTCTGTTTAAGCTTGACGAGATACGATTTTCAGGAGCAGGTGATCCGTTGGCTGCATTACTTTTGTGTGGTGCATACAAAGCTGATTATGTTATGGTCGCCGGGGAATGGAAAGTGGAAAATGGAGAGCTAAGTGATGTGGACCTGTCCGATCTTTTGGAACAGCACAACAATGCTTCTAAGGGCTTAATATCAACATATAATTGTTCTTAACAAGGTGAACAATCACCAATTATTATTCATTTAAAGAAGGAGAAGAAGATGAAAAAAAGTGTACTTATGATGGCAGGCTGTGCTTTTGCTTTGGGTGCTGTATGCACTGCCCCCGCAGAAGCAAAAGACTATTTTCATAAAACAGAAATCCAGATTCATATGGATTTTGACAGAACCAAAGGCTTTGACGACTCCAATGGTGATGAAATTAGCAGCGAAATTCTTACCACCACCATCGCTCATTTTTCAGAGTGGAAATATGGTGACAACTTTTTCTTTTTCGATATCGAAGGAAAAGATGGTTATAAACCTGAAGCAGCGCAGTATTACGGTGAATTCGCAACCAGAGTCAGCCTTGATAAAATCATCCTCGGACCTGAAAATGGTTCCAATCTGCTGGGTTCTTTCCTTAAGGAAACCTACGTAAAACTTGAGTATAATGGTGGCTCTCCTGTTAACAGTGTAAGTCAGTTTGACTATATTGACGATGCGTTACTTTATGGTGTTTCTTTTGATCTTGACCTCGGTCAACCCAACTTCGGTTTCACCAACATCTCTTTCCTCGTTAAAGACTTCCAGGCCATTGATGAGAGAGAAAGTAGTGAAACCAGCTGGCAGGTAACTCTTGTCTGGGGACAGCCTTTTTCCATCGGTTCATTGAACTTTGGATTAGAGGGCTTCCTGGATGTGTGGGAATACAATGATGAAGTAGTTGTCCTTACTGAACCACAGATAAGACTCAAGCTCGACTCTTTTGTTGGTAAAGACAGCTGGCTTTCCAGTTCTGCCATTGGTATGGAATTTGAGCTTTCCAGCAGGTTCTTCAGTCAGAAAAACAGTGCAATTGAATTTAATCCCACAGTTTTCTGGGTAACAAAATTCTAAGAAAAAGTCTCATTTTTTGTTGAGTATTTTTAGGGCATCTGATTGGATCAGGTGCCCTTTTTTACTTTTTATCACTATTCTCACCTCAACCGTTTGTATTCTCCAATGATAGAAAAAAAAATCCTTGCTCAATTACTACAAAATCGTTGCGTCGCCCTGGTAACTATCATCGATAAGAGCGGGTCTGCTCCACGTCTTCCCGGTTCTAAGATGTTTGTTGAAGAGGACGGTGCGCTGCATGGCACTATTGGCGGAGGAAGGATGGAATTTACTGCCCATGAAGCAGCCATAAAAGTTGCTGGTGGTGCGTTACCTGTACTTACTGAATTTGATATGCGGGGAAGTGGCGCTGGTGAAGATACGGACATGGTGTGTGGAGGGCTTCAGCTCGTTCTTATTGAACGGATCACTCCTGATATGACCCCTATGTTTGAGCAGGCTCTTGAATGTTTTCGAAACACTGCCAAAGGTGTCTGGATGATTGATATTTCCAATCCAGAGAACCCTTCACGCTCATTTATTGATCTGAGGAAGAAGAATAAAGACGTAAGTGATATTGATCTCAAAGCCATCATGCGCCAGAGGAATACACAACTTATCAAATTAGCTGATAAAACCATCGTTATTGATCCACTTCCAAAATCCGGAACAGTCGTTCTTATTGGGGGCGGGCATGTTTCCAAAGAAGTTGCGCAACTTGCGAGTTATGTGGATTTTGATGTGGTGGTTTGTGATGATCGTGAAGAATTTGCAAACAATGATCGATTTCCCATGGCTCGATCTACCTTTGTTACAAAGGATTTCAAAAATCTGTTTCAAACAGTTGGTCAGGAAGAAGATAATTATATTCTTATAATTACTCGTGGCCATAGTTATGACAAAGAAGCGCTTGCTCAGGCGCTACATACACCAGCCCGTTATATCGGTATGATTGGCAGTAGAAGCAAGCGTGATATCACCTATTCCAATCTACGTAACCAGGGGTTCAGCGATGCTGATTTTGCCCGTGTGCATTGTCCTGTGGGGATTTCAATCGGTTCGGAAACGCCAAAAGAGATTGCAGTCAGCATCATTGCCGAGTTGATTGCTGCACGTGCCGGAGCTTTGTAAACGCATGGCTGGGATTTTTGAAACTCTGATCAGAGACAGCGATAGAGTGATTTCCATTGTTGGAGGAGGTGGAAAAACCTCGATCATGTTTTTACTGGCTCAGGCATTTCAAAGAAAAGGGATAAAAGTTATTTCCACCACCACAACCCGTATTCTCAAACCCAACCCTCAGCAAACCGGCGGTGTTTTTTGTTTTGATTATGATGGTTTTCAAGATAATCTTCAGAATTGTCTCAAACAGGACGGACATGCAACAGTAGCACACCATCTTTTGTCGTCAGGCAATAAATTACAGGGGATAACTTGTAAGCAAGCTGAACAAATTTTTCGTCAATCCTCTGCAGAACGGATGTTGATAGAGGCTGACGGGGCCAGAAACTTATCTTTTAAGGCTCCTGGCGACAACGAGCCAGTTGTTTCGCAAATAACAGACGTATTTATCAGCGTGGTTGGTCTTGATGTTATCGGCAGGCCATTGGATGATAAAAATGTTTTTCGTGCCGGCTTGATTTCGGAAAGAACAGGATTGGCAGCGGGTGCAGAAATCATGCCCCTGACTGTGGCAAAACTAGCCGTTCATCCAAAAGGGCTTTTAAAGGGCTGCCCGGAGAATGCACGCAGTTATATTTTCATGAACAAGACAGATATTCCGGGGAACCAACAGAAAGCTCTTTTAATCGTAGAAGCAGCTAAAAAGCTTAAAGGTAAAAAACCGGATTTTTGGATTAGTGGTTCAACCAGAGAAGATGTCTGTACAGAGCATTTTCTGCATTCAACTTAGCAAATACTACACATTTTCCTTCCAGTACATCCCTGTTAATATACGTGTAAGATTACAGCTTCCAACGGATTTTTCCTTTTGTTGTAAATAGGGGGCGTACTTCTGTTAGTAACCGTATTGGCAGGTATCCCAATAAAGCAGGCTTAAGCATAATAGACATGTCAGCCTCTGTTTACTTAATAATTCCTGTAAAATGATATGATTTTGAAAAGAGTACGTAAAACGATCTCGTTTCAACTACTCTGTGTTTTCAGGTTTTTCAGGGTGTATGGACACTTTTTGTTATAAAGCTGTCACTAAAACAAGTGCAGATATTGCGATTCTGAGATACTCTTTGAGGCATTTAAGTATAATTATCGTTTGATTTTAAGAAACAATCACAAAAAATCGGCATGCTTCTACCTATGGAAAGTCAATGTTGAAACTTGACAAGACGTTGAAAGAAAAAAACTAACAACAAGTTACCTGTTCTAACTGTAGGATAGGTGGATAAGATTTTTAATCTTGCGTGGAATTTCACGGTAAATCAAGGATGGTGGATGTAAATCTGGCAAGTCTCGGTCGAGAAAGCTTAGGGCATCGCATTCAAACAAAAAACACAGAATGAAGAAACATTTCATGCCTTCAATTTTTTCTGGCGGGAAGCAGAGGATGTTATTTAAAAGCTGGAACCAAGTGAACTTTTTAAAAATACGGATGTATATTTACATTGCTGGAAATGATAAGCAGTAAAATTCTATTATAGGGGGCGAAATGAAATATCTATTTTTAAGTATAGCTGTGGCTGCATTGTTACTTGCAGGGTGCGCAACTATGCAAGACAAGCAGGTTTACGAAACACCTAAAAATAAAAAAGTTGCTATCAGCAAAACTAAAGCCAGTAATAATCACAGGGGATTAAAAAGAAAAATTGCTATTTCCCGCTTTAGTAATGAAACAAGGTCAGGACAAAGTTTTTTTCTGGATAAAAACAATGATAGAGTCGGCAAACAGGCAATGGATATTCTCTCTTCCAAATTGTTTGAGACTGGAAAGTTCATCATGCTTGAGCGTGCAGATTTAGCACAAATCGAGAAAGAATTGAATATTGGCGGAGCCGCATCTTTAAAAAATTCTGCTGATTATCTCATCGTTGGCTCCATTACAGGATTTGGACGAAAAGAACATAGTGATGTCGGAATATTCAGTCGCGTAAAAAAGCAGGAAGCATTTGCAAAGGTTCATATTCGTATCGTAGACACGTATACCGGGCAAATCATTTATTCGGAAGAGGGGGAAGGTACGGCGTACAATGAAGCTGGTACAGTTATGGGGGTAGGTGGAAGAGCTGGATATGATTCGCAATTGAGTGACAAGGCAATAGATGCAGCTATTTCTGATCTTGCTTCCAATATAATTGAAAACCTGCTCGATAAACCATGGCGCGGATATATTCTCGGATACGAAGATGGCAATTTGATTACATCTGGTGGAAAAAGCCAAAATATAGCAATTGGTGATATGTTTGATGTTTTTAAGGAAGGAAAACGAGTAAAAAATCCGCAGACAAATATGATGATTACCCTTCCCGGAAAGAAGATTGCTTCGATCAAAATCATTTCAACGCTTGGGGATACCCCTGAATCGGAAGTTTCACTCGCTGCAATAAGTAATGGCAATATGGGGCGTTATCTGTCCAAGAAAGACTTTTCTAGTTTATACATTCAAGCCAGAGGGGAGAAAAAATGAAAATTTTTCATATCATTATACTTACATTAACGTTGCTTCATTATGGTTGTGGATATAAAGAAGGCGTATCCACGAATGCTCAAACTTCATTTCTATATTTTTCAGGGAACACAACAGAGGCAAGTGTGTCTATTGATGGTGGCGAAATGTTTTCAGTGGTGCCGGGTATAGATAATCAATACAAAATTAACCCCGGCAAACATAACATACAGATATTTCAATTGGGAAATATTATTGTTGACCGTGATATATACGTGGGCAATGGAATATCAAAAGAAATAGAGGTACAGTAATGCTATTTTCTTCATTTGTCCGCTGGGTATTACTGGTCATTTGTGTTCTCTCTGTAACAGCCTGCCAGAAACGACAGCCACCTTTGTATCATTACAATGACTACTGTGAATCTTATTATACTCATAAAAAAGACATGTCCGCCGATTCTTTATTGGTACTGCAAAAATCAATAGAAGAAGCCATAGACGCCGCTGGGGAGAGTAAATCCGGCCGTGTTCCCCCGGGAATGTATGCAAATCTTGGTTATATATATTTAAAAGGCGGTAAATCTCAGGAGGCTATAGGTGCTTTTATGAAAGAAAAAAATACTTATCCTGAATCGGCGCATTTTATGGATCGTATGATCAAGAAAGTTGAAACAACAGAAGGTGTAGAAAAATGAATAATGTAAAAGGTATGACATATTTTTTATTGATTTTTCTGCTTTTATTTGCTTCTGGCTGTGCGAACATTGCAAGAACAACCAAAGGTGAAGAATTCCCCGGAATGTATGAAGAGCAGCCACGATCTCTTCTGGTTCTTCCTCCTATGAATGAAAGTACAGATGTGGAAGCAAAAGGCTATTACATGACAACAATTGAAATGCCTTTAGCATTAGCAGGTTATTATGTTTTTCCTGTGGAATTGGTCAGTGACATAATGAAGCAGGAAGGCGTTTATGATACAGAAGTGCTGTACAGTCTTCCTTTAGATAAGTTCCATGAATATTTTGGTGCAGACGCAGTTCTCTATACACGTATTAAGATGTGGGATGTTTCATATATGGTGATCGCTGCAAGTCTCACGGTCTCAATTGAAGCTGAAATTGTTTCCACAAAAACATCTGAAAAACTGTGGAAGTATACGGGGACAGTGGTTGTTGACCTTAGTGGCGGTAATGCCGGCGGCAATGGTTTGGCCGGTTTAGTGGTGAGTGCCATTGCAACTGCCATTAATACAGCTGCCTCAGATTATGTTACACATGCTCACACAGCTAATAGAAGGTTTATATACACCCTACCTTTCGGGCCTTATCATGAACAATATTTACAGGATCAGCAAATACAATTTATTGATCAAACGCCGCCTTCAACAGAAGAGTGATGTCGAATTTTACATAAAGGGATTGAAATGTATATATTAAACTTTTATGCAGCATGGGTAGGCATATTATTGGGATTTGTTACCGGAGCGATTTTAGGGCTATTTTTTTACAATGAAGACTGGATGGGTGGTTATTCTTCATGGAGAAGAAGGATGGCACGTTTAGGGCATATTTCTTTTTTTGGACTTGCCATAATTAATCTCATTTATTCAATAAGTGGTCCTGTTTTTGATGTGCAGATAAGTACTCCATATCCATCGTATCTGTTTATTGCCGGTGCTGTTACGATGCCTCTGGTTTGTTTTTTATCAGCCTATAAACCAATTTTTAGGCATGTATTCTTTGTCCCGGTTCTTTCTCTTGTCGCAGGTACAGTCATATTTTTCACAAAAGGACTAATGGTATGAAAATTGGTTTAATCGCAATGAGTGGAATACGGGTCTGTGATGAAGAACTCCTGGAAATGGGCCTAACTCTCCCCGGTTTTGTTGAAAGAAGTAAGGTCATTGCTTCTCTTCCCAGTCTAGGACTTTTAACGCTGGCGGGAATGACACCCCCTCACCATGATGTTCATTATATGGAAGTTGAGGATTTTCGAGACGGTAAATCTGACCAGGATATTTCTAATGATTTTGATTTAATAGCAGTTTCCAGTTTCAGTGCTCAAATAAAAGAAGCTTACCTGCTTGCAGATGTTATTCGTGCCAAAGGTGTTCCGGTTGTGATGGGCGGGTTGCATGTCACATGCCTTCCGGATGAGGCAAAAGAACATTGCGATGCCGTTATTATTGGCGAAGGAGAACTCAGTTGGCCTGTACTTTTAAAGGATGCTGAGAACGGAGGCCTTAAACCATTTTATGGCAGCATTGATGATGAATTTGATCTTAAAGATGCTCCTATGCCGGCTTTCGAACTTCTTGATATTGAAAAATACAATCGTCTCACAGTGCAGACCTGCCGGGGTTGTTCACATCGTTGTGAGTTTTGTGCCAGCTCCATACTTCTCACCAAACAGTATAAGCAAAAACCAGCTGAAAAAGTTTTAGCGGAAATCGATAAGATTAAGGAGATTTGGGAATATCCTTTTATTGAATTTGCAGATGATAATACGTTTGTTAACAAAGAGTATTGGAAAAAGCTGCTTCCTGAACTGAAGAAAAGAAAAATACGATGGTTTACTGAATCTGATATTTCAATTTCACAGGACAAAGAATTACTAGCTTTAATGCGGGACAGTGGCTGTGCCCAGGTATTGATTGGTCTGGAGAGCCCTTCGAAGTCATCATTGAATGCGATTGAAACCAAACAAAACTGGAAGGCCAAACATTTTCATACTTATAAGGAAGCCATAAACACGATCCAATCCTATGGAATAAGCGTCAATGGTTGTTTTATACTTGGACTTGACGATCATGAGCCAGAAATTTTTAATAAGATTTATGATTTTGTCAATGATGTTGGCCTTCATGAAGTGCAGATAACTATCCAGACCGCTTTTCCAGGTACACCTCTTCTCAGGCGTTTAAAGGAAGAGTCAAGAATTATAGAAGAAAATGCATGGGAGAAATGCACATTATTTGATATAAACTTTATCCCGGGAAAAATGTCTGTTGAAGAATTGTCAAAGGGCTTTAAAGGGTTGCTTAGCAAGCTGTATAGTGATGAGTTTACAAATTTACGGCGTAAAAGATTCAAAGATCAATTACGTGAAATTATAAAATCCAAAAAAACTGTGCATCGCTAAATTAGCCAATATATAGATCAATTACGGCACAGAGCAAATGAGCACCTTATAATAACAGTGTATTATTGGGTGATCCTTATTTCTATTCTTCGGTTTTGGGTACGTCCTTCGGGATTGTCCGAGCCGTCGGGGTTAGTATTGGGTGCAATGGATTTTAACTCTCCATATCCCTTGGTTGTTAACCTTACCTGATTGAGACCGCCTTTTTCCAAAAACCATTTTTTAATGGAATCAGCTCTTTTCCGGGAGAGATTCAGATTGTAGGTGTTTTCTCCCCTTGAGTCCGTATGTCCTTCAATTAGCATGTTTTTCTTTTTTAATTCTGTAACGATCCTGGAAATTTTCTCAAGAGTCTCTTCCGCCTCAAATTTTATATCCCATTTATCAAAATCGAATAAAACATCTCCCGAGAGGGATATCTGGATCTCAATACCTATTTTTTTGGCGTTTAAATCTTTAAGCGTTTCTTCAATCTCAATGGATTTATGAGATACTGCCGTTTTAAGACCAACGATTTCAATGGATTTATAAATAATATCGATAGGTTTAGATTTAATTAATATGGCACCCTTGTTTTTGTCAATTTGCCCCACAGCCTTCCTCACGGCAAGAACAGCCTTTTTATCGCCAGATTCAGTGTAAGAATCTGTGGCTCCAATGACAATATTGTTCAGGGAGAAAGAGAGCAACATTGTTAAAAAGATTATTCTCGTTATCAATGTCATTTTGATCTCCCGTTTATCTCGCTAATTGAACTTCTTCCAAGGGAAGAAATCCAGGAATAAAGATGTCAACCACACTGGTTGATACCGGGGGTGCTGGGAATTTCATCCATATAATTTTTTGTTCATCTGGTTCTAAGTCAGCTCTAAAATAACCACCATAACTATCACCTCGTTTCGGTCCGGCAATATATTGGCCTTCTGAATCCTTTAGCACTGAGTATTTCTTCCTGTTTTCCACATCTGTATAATATGCTTTCTTATATTTGAATTCCATTACCATTTTCTTGGCAGAGACATTTTTTACTATGGCCTGGATTGTGAGTACGTCTCTTTTTATTTTGACAGAGGTTAGTGATACCTCAAATTTACCACCTGATGACGGTTGGGCTTGGATGATCTTCATTGCGTTGCCTGACAATGGAGTGAGTAAGATTCCTAGTAGTAAAGTCATAATTGGTGCTGAGAGCATTTGTTTCATTTCCATGTTCCTCCATTTGTTATTGATTTGCAGGTGTTTCATTGCATCTTCAGTAATCTGCGTTAGCACATATGTTTTGTCAGTTCGAGTAAGTGCTTAGGGCAGAAATTAAATAGTGCATAAAAAAAGTTTATCGTTTCTGCAAATGATCTTTGAGAATTTCATAAATAGCAGGACGTTTTTCTCTTATTTCATCCACGCTCAAGCCTTCCAGCGAATGAGGATATTTTAACCAGTCTGCT
>Ga0256844_10000148_pt1 | contig 28794 bp, 25 predicted proteins | sample MusselsmetaG_FD_189100 | JGI IMG/M metagenome (GOLD analysis project Ga0256844, IMG submission 189100) | Mussel associated microbial communities from hydrothermal vent at the East Pacific Rise, Pacific Ocean - Mussels | ecosystem: Host-associated > Mollusca > Shell > Unclassified ... | reverse complement strand
GTAAAACTGTGAAGTAGGGATGAGCTTATCTGTCCCTATGATGTGACCCATTTGGAACTCCATGAACTCTCTGGTGTCAACCAGTGTAAAGTCTATCATGTCTAGTTTACGTGCTTCTATGAGAGCCTCAAGTTCATCACCATCAAGTTGATCTTCTTGGAGGAGTACTTCTGCTTGTTCTTTCGTAAGCCCTTTAGAATGGGTATGTACCACTTCTTCTATCTCATCATGTTGGGCTTGGGCTGCTGCGTATTCGGGGGTACAGAATATACCACAGTGACAGAGTCCATCTTCTGGTATCTCTTTCTCTATGGCAGGTTTACAAGGACAGATACGGTTATCTGCAGCCTTTTGTTCCTCTTTTGTTTCACCTATAACCATAAAACAGGGACAAAATTGTTTTCCATAAATGAGCTTGTTACGAGCAAGCCCCATAGCAACGCCTTCATTGACCTCTTCATTAGGGTTTTGTACCCACCCAAACTGTTTGTTGACTTTTTCTACAAAAGACCAAGTCTTTTCTAGCTGTACTTGGAACTCATCTGAGTTCATATCTATTTGTTGCATTAGTTTCCCTTTAAATGATTGTTTTCTAGTTGTTTTATCTCTTTGTCTATCTCATTTGCTACAGTATCAAACTCTTTGATAAAGCCTTGCATTTTTTTACCCCAGTCCTCTAAAAAATCTTTGGTCTTATTGAGATCAATATTTATGTGAGTTTCATCTATCTGCACACCCACCTCTTTTTCATCTACGATACCGTCTTCTATTTGTGTTGTGATTTTTTTGAGTTTATCTCCAAGTTGTTTTCCTATAGTTTCAAAAAAATCTTTTGTTTTATTGGTATCAATAGTAATGAGGTTCTCTTCGATGGTAATACCTACCTTTGAAAGCTTTGCATTTTGTGTAGCATGTTTTGCTTGACGGGCTTTTTCTGCTTGTTCTTTAATGAAAGCTTCTTTTTTAGCTTGTTCTTGCACAATGAGCTTTTTTTGTGCAGCTTGTGTTTCAAGTCTGGCTTTATGTAGCGCGTCATCTTTTGCTTTTAGTTCACTAAGTAGTGCTTCTTTTTCTAGTTTGGCTTTTTGGGCATCTTGAATTGCTTTTTGTTCATTGTCACCACAAGCAGAAAGAGAGAATAATAATATAAATGTAAAGAGTAAGTATCGCATAATATATCCTTTAAAATAATAATATATTATACTATTGATTTGTGAAAGAAAAGTGAAACTTCCTAGCCTAAGAGACTAGGAGGTTGAAGAAGAAGGTTGGTTGAGTAGATTATCCACATTTACCTTGACCACATTTACCTTTTGTTGGTGCCTTTTTTTCAGTGCCACCACATTTACCATCGGCACATTTCTTTTTCATATCTTTTTTGTCACTAGCACATTTGCCATCAGCAGAACATTTTTTTTCAGTTTTGTTCATGTCTCCACCACATTTTCCACCTTCAGCCATAGAGAGTGTAAATGTAAGTGCAATAGCACCAAGAATAGTAAGTAATTTTTTCATTATTTTTCCTTTTGTTAAGTTTATTGTTCATCACCAAATAGTAAATAATCTAGTGAAAATTTTCCAGCTCCAAATGAAGCAAAGATAGCTAAAAATAGCATGTAATACATAGGTATTTCAAAACCATTATCTCCTGCTGCAAAACCATGTGCTAAATGCACAGTGCCAATAGCAACCATCATAATAATGATAAGTGGGATAGAAATCAGTCTTGTAAAGAGACCCAGTGTTAAAAGTACTACCCCGATGAGTTCAGTACTTGCTGCCATATATGCATTAAGCGTAGGAAGAGGAATACCTATTGAACCAAACCACTCAGCGACAGAATTGATATCTGACCATTTTTGCATGGCAGGTTCATAAAATCCATAGGCCACAGCAAGTCGTGCCAATAAGAGTGAAAGACTTTGACCATAACTCAACAAATTTTTTGTTATTGGGTAGATATGTTTTAGCATAAGCATGTCTCCTTAAATCAACTATTTATATCAGTTAAAAATAAAATATATTTAAACTTGATACACTGGTAGTATAATATGATTAGCGTGTACTTTGTGTGTATTAAAACTTTATATAAAGTAAAGGAGGATGGGACAGTTCTTACATTTAAAGCAGTAAGAACTATCGGGAAGAGCTAAAGAGCTAGACCCTTATTTTGGTTTGGCTGTTCCATTGCTACATTTGCCTTCACCACATTTTCCAGACTCACATTTTTTTTCAGTGGATTCTGCTTTTTTAGTTGCTGTATTTGTATCTTCAAAACAACCGGTAAGTGAGAATAGTGCAGTACTTAAAATACATGTTAATAATATTTTTTTCATAATAATTTCCTTTTTATTTGGGTATTCATATAAATATATGTAAGAGAGAGTGTATCATAAGAAGTGTAACCTCATAAGTAATATACTTAATCGAGGCTACAGTTTGTGCAAGTTTTTAAATACTACTATTTACCACATTTTCCAGCAGCACATTTTTTAGCTACTTTCTTTGCTGCGCATTTACCGTTTGCCGCACATTTTTTTGAAGATGCACACTTTCCATTGGCAGAACATTTTGCACCAGCTTCTGCATCACCACCTGTTGTACATCCTGTGAATGCAACCATTGCTAAACCAACTAAGGCTGTAAATACTAAGTTTTTCATCTTTTATCTCCTGTGAGTTTTATAATTTGACAGTATAAGTATATTCATATATGTGTGTAGCGAGTGTGTACTATGAAGTTTCTTATATTTTTCTGTGCACTTAAAGTACACAAAGAGAGACTATAATACTAGTAATAAGATTCTAAAAGGTAATATGAAAAATGATAAAACGAAGACAGTTCTTAATATTTGGTACTTTGGTAGGAATATCTCCTTACATTAAAGCAAGAGAGCTTAATAATTTTGAAAAAGCTTTTAGCGAAGTAGAGTCTACGATATTGGCAGTGCAAGAACATTTATTTCCAAGAGATAGTAAGCTACCTTTTGTAGAAGAAATGAATAGTACACAATTTTTATTTGAGACCATGGTACATCAAAGTTTTGATAAAGATATTAGAGCGTTTGTATTGGAGGGAGCAAAAGAACTAATACGTAGAGAAAAAGGGAACTTTGTATCTATGACAAGTATTAATAAAGAGAAAGCACTTCGGGCTTATGAAGATACAGACTATGGAAGTTCTTGGCTTTCACGCATTATGACATTGACAATGGAAGGCATGTTTTCTGACCCTATTTATGGTGGGAATGTGAAAGAAGCGGGCTGGGAAGCTTTACACTCTTTTGGTGGACAACCTCGTCCTCGTACGAGGTACCTAGATGTATGATGTCGTGGTTATAGGTTCTGGTGCAAGTGGGGGTGCTGTTGCCTATAGTTTATGTAAAGCAGGATATAAAGTAGCTATGTTAGAAAAGGGTAGGCTTGTTAAGCGAGATGAATTTTCTAAAGATGAGTTGGCCTATTGTCGTAGAGACTTAGTAACTCCCAATCTTTTCGATGAATATCATACTATTGAAGAGAAAATAGAGGGTAAATGGGTGGCAACACCTACCTATGAGTCTGGTTGGAGTTTTTGGAATGGTAATATTGTAGGAGGTTCTTCAAATTTAATGTCTGGAATGTTACACCGTCTACACCCTGATGATTTTAGATTAAAAAGTAAATATGGAGAGATAGAGGGAGCGAACATTGTAGATTGGCCTATTAGCTATGAAGACTTGGAACCTTATTATGACTTAACAGAAGAGTTAGTGGGAGTGTCTGGACATCATGAAAAGCATAAGTATGAACCCCCACGAAGTAGAGCCAATTTTTCACAATCACCCACAAAAGAAAATGCTGTTGTAAAGTTACTTGACAAAAGTTGTAAAGCCTTAGACATCACACCCCTAGTGACACCTCGTGCGGTACTTTCTAAAGATAAGGGTAATCGTAGTGCTTGTTATTACTCTAACTTCTGTGGTAGCTATGGATGTAGCTCTGGCGCAAAGAGTAGTTCTCGAGAAGCACTTATAAAACCAGCACTTGCTACAGGTAACCTTACTTTGTTGACCAATACCCATGTCAAATCTTTGCATACAAGTAAAAAAGAGTTAGTAGACTATGCTGTTGTAGTTGATACTATTACAGGAAAAGAAAGAGAAATAAAAGGAAGGCTTTTTGTTGTGGCAGCACAAGCCCATGAAAGTGCAAGACTTTTACTCAACTCTGCAAATAAGTATCATCCTAATGGTCTGGCAAATAGTTCAGGAGAATTAGGTAAAAATTTACTTTTTTCAGGGGGAGGGTCTGGACAAGGAGAACTTCATAAAAATTCTCTTAAAGTAATTAAGTTTGAAGATCTTATGACAACAGGACTTTTTGTAAATCGTTCTATTTTAGATTGGTATTTTGTAGATCACTGGTGGGATGGAAAATTCAAAGGAGGCTCAGTAGAGTTTATGTTTGAACATCAAAATATTATTTCGCGTGCACGTAAAAATAATTATGAAAATGCAAAACTGGTTTGGGGTAAGGCATTAGGAGATCGTATAGTAAAACGTTTTCAAACACAAAAAAGTATACGTTTTGAAATTTTTAATGATTGGCTTCCAAATGACAATTGTTTTGTCTCATTAGATAAAACACATAAAGATAAATATGGTATGCCTGTAGGAAAGCTAAGACTAGAAGGACATCCTCAAGACATAAAGGTGGGCAGATATATTGCTAAAAAATGTGAAAATATTCTTAAAGAGATGGGGGCAAAGAATATTTATTCCTCAGTGACGGCATCGGCATCTCAAAATTTAGTGGCAGGAGGATGCCGTTTTGGGAATGATCCTAAACAGTCTGTACTCAATAAGTATTGTCAATCACATGATGTAGATAACTTATATGTAGCGGATGCAAGTTTTATGCCAACAGGTGGTTCTGTCGCATATACATGGACTATCTACGCGAATGCTTTTCGTGTAGCGGAGCATATTATCTCTGTACTTAAGCAAGTGTAGAGGATGTTTGACATTTTTTTGACATTTTAAAGGTATACTGCTTTTCTATAAAGTTCCTTGAGCAACGTTTAAGTTAAATTTAAATTCATATTTATGTTTGATTAATCAAATGCAGGTAAAATTATAAATATTTTTTAGTATGGACATAAGTGTCTTTCAATTAATTAGGAGTATTCTATTGAAAAAACTTTCTTTTTTATTTATGATAGCTACGGCTATATCAATCAATGTACAAGCATCAGTAATAATAAAACACACGATTAAAAGTGGTGAAACACTTTCTACAATAGCACATAAAAACCATACTACTACCAAAGAGATAAGAGAAGTAAATGGTATAAAAAAGGGAGAAGCTCTCAAGCCAGGTAAAGTATTGAGGGTCACCATGAATACAACTACCGCCAGCAGAAAAAAATCTCGTATTCTACATAAAAGTATCCCTAAACAAATTAAAATAGTTAAAAAAACACATACTTTGAAAGATGTTAAATCAAAGTTACTAGCAAAGAGAAATAAGACGAAAATAGCAAAACTAAATACAGAAAAAAAGACACATACCTTAAGAGATGTTAAAGCAAAAAAAGTCACTAAGACGAAGCATATTGTAAAGCAAACTAAGAAGACTAAGATAAAAATAGCAAAAGTAGTTTTAAAGAAGAAGGTATTAGCTGTATCGAAAAAGAAACGCATTGTTGTAAAAAAAGATAAGATAAAGAAGTTACATAAAAAGAAAAGAGAAAGTAAAAAGCTGGCAAAAGCACTTGGTAAACATGCAAGACCTTTAACCAAAAAGAAATCTAAACAACGACAAAGGGTTACGATTGATGATATCTTTTTTAAATCATCACAGTTCCATGCTATGACATTTAATCATAGTACGGCAAAAGTAAAAAATATTATTAATGAAGCAAAAAAGAAACTGGGAAGAAGATATGTTTGGGGTGCCGTAGGACAAAGAGGTACATTTGATTGTTCAGGTTTTACTTCATATGTCTATAAAAAGAATGGTATCAATATCCCACGTACTTCTATTAATCAGTCAAAATTTGGAAAATATATCTCTAGAAAAAATCTTAAAAAAGGGGATCTTATTTTCTTTGATACCTCTAAAAGAAGAAAAGGATATGTAAATCACGTAGGTATTTATCTTGGTAATGGAAAGTTTATTCATGCCAGTTCTGCTAAAAAGAAAGTAGTTGTATCGAATTTAAGTAGGTTTTATGCACAACGCTATGTAGGCGCAAGACGCCCCTCATAGTTATTTTAAGAGTAGGTTTCCTTTAATGACTAGAAGAAGCTTATTCCGCTTCTAGCACCGCCCCCGCACTTGCATTTGTTACAAGCGCTCTATATTGTCTTAACCATTTACTTTTTAACGGTTTTACAAGTGGTGTAAAGTTAGCTCTTCTTTTATCAATGACGGCATCACTTAAATTAGCTTGTAAGATATACTGATCGACGTCGATGTGTATTTCATCACCATCTTCAAGAATCCCTATAAGCCCACCTTCTGCAGCTTCAGGACTCACATGACCTATACTTGCACCTCTGGTAGCTCCTGAGAATCTACCATCAGTAATAAGTGCCACTTTATCACCAAGACCCATACCCATAATGAGTGAAGTAGGGCTAAGCATCTCTTGCATACCTGGACCTCCACGAGGTCCTTCATAGCGAATAACCACAACATTACCAGCTTTTACTTTCCCTGCTAAGATGCCTTCTATAGCATCATCTTGAGAGTTAAAACATATAGCCGTTCCTGTGAAGACTCTCTCCCCTGTAATCCCCGCAGTTTTAATCACAGCTCCTTGCTCTGCCAAGTTGCCATAAAGAATAGCAAGTCCACCCACTTCAGAGTAAGGGTTGTCAATAGTATGAATAATATTTGTATCTAAGATTTTGGCATCTTTCACTTTTTCGTAGAGAGTCTCCCCTGTAACAGATAAATTATCAGCTAAAATGTCATCACCACGCTTCATCATCTCATGCATGACGGCATTGACTCCACCAGCTTTGTTAATGTCTTCCATATGTACGGTTGTCAATGATGGAGAGATTTTAGCAATGTGCGATACACGCTTAGAGATCGCATTGATATCACTCAAATTAAAGTCTACTTCTGCCTCTTTCGCAATAGCAAGCATATGAAGTACGGTATTTGAACTCCCACCCATAGCCATATCTACAGCAAAAGCATTACGTACGGCATTTTCATTGAGAATGTTTCTCATACGGTATTTTTCACGCTCAGCTGCGTCAGACTTAGCTATCTCACAGATGCGACGTGCAGCCTGTTTATAAAGTGTTGTTCGCTCTGGTGTCAAGGCTAAAATAGTTCCATTACCAGGAAGGGCAATACCCATAGCCTCCATGAGTGTATTCATAGAGTTGGCAGTAAACATACCAGAACATGACCCTCCACTAGGACAAGCATTACACTCAATGTCTAGTAGCTCTTCATCTGTAATCTCACCTGCTTCATGTTGACCCACAGCTTCAAATGCAGTAGCAAGGTCTATAGGTGTACCGTCTGCCTTGTAGCCTTTTTCCATAGGCCCACCAGAGACAAAGACGGTAGGGACATCCACACGTAAAGCACCCATAATCATCCCTGGAACAATCTTATCACAGTTAGGGATGGCTATCATTGCATCTAGCTTATGCGCATTCATCACAGTTTCTATGGAGTTAGCGATGATTTCACGAGAAGGAAGAGAGTACAGCATACCATCATGACCCATAGCGATACCATCGTCCACACCAATGGTATTGAATTCAAAAGGAACACATCCGTTGGCACGGATTTCATCTTTGATGACTTCGGCTACTTTGTTGAGAAAAAAATGTCCAGGAATGATTTCTATAAATGAGTTGGCTACTCCAATAAATGGTTTGGCAAAGTCTTCATCTTTTACTCCTGTTGCGCGGAGTAAAGACCTGTGAGGTGCTCTATCAAACCCCTCTTTTATCTCGTTACTTCTCATGATTTTGAGCCTTTAATTAATATTTTTTGGATTATAGCACAAATACTATTTACATTTAAATTTTTTTAGGCTATAATCGCACTCCAATTTTAAGTGAATACTTGAAATTTGTATGGAGACGCGGGCGTAGCTCAGCGGTAGAGCATAACCTTGCCAAGGTTGGGGTCGACGGTTCGAACCCGTTCGCCCGCTCCATAAAAAATAAATGGTGCCAATATGCCCGAGTGGTGGAATTGGTAGACACAGGGGACTTAAAATCCCCCGGTCATTGCGACTGTGCCGGTTCAAGTCCGGCCTCGGGCACCACAGATTAGACCATCAAAAAAATAAAATTGATAAGCATTTGTTTTTTTGATGGTCTGTCATTTTAATGTTATGGAGCTATCGCCAAGTTGGTAAGGCCGTAGATTGCAAATCTGCTATTCACCAGTTCGAGTCTGGTTAGCTCCTCCATAAACTAGGTTTTATCTTTTTTAGATAAAATTTCGTTCCAACAATAAGTATTGTAAATACGACTAGTCGTCGTATACGCCATCTGCTGAAGATAGCTAAGTGCTTAACGTAGTTTTTTGTAGCTTTGCTCAAAAAGCGTCCTACTAATACCGGGAGATGTCAGAGTGGTCGAATGTGCCGGTCTTGAAAACCGGTGAGGGTTATACCTCCGGGGGTTCGAATCCCCCTCTCCCGGCCATATATTTCAATCACACTATTCCACAATCATAATTTATTTCAAATACACGCTATAATCATAGTATATTAGATTTTATACCATGGAAAACACCTTATTGGCATAGTCGTGTAAAGAGGGTTGATTAAACGCTTTACATAACGTCATCTATGTTATAATGCAGGCAAAAATATCTCAACCAAAGAGACAAAGATGAATTCAAATAGATTACAGCTCTCTATGAACCTATTGACTATCTTGCCTGCAGTCAGCTTTTTATTTATCTATGCAGAGGGTTACCCCTTTAAGATAATCGCTGGGCTATTACTTGTGCTTTTGCTACTTAATTGTTATCGATACATTAAAAAGCTTTCACTCTACACATATCCTCTATTGGCATTGTTGATGGTTAGTTTTTTTGTCTATACTTTTTATGGACTTGGTACAACCCAAACACCACAGACATTTAAAACACTAAAAGAGAGGGAGAGTGTAACGCTCTTTGACTTTTCTAAGCCAGTACAGATAGATAAGACTTGTTACTATGTTGGTATCGATAAAAATGTTAATTTTACATTGGAGTCTATGCAAAAATCACGTTGGAAAAAGTTTTACACCTATGAAAAAAGTTATCCCTTTTCATTTAGATGGAAATGCCTAAAATATAGACTTAATACCACGAAGGTGCTTCTGCGTGTAACGAAAAATGAAATGATGTTAAATGAGATTCGTTTTCTCTCTCAAGAGAAAGTGATACCCTTCAAAACAGAGACAAAATATATCAATGATGAACCAGAAATGCAGATAGATACAAGTTACTATTCTGGTATGTTTTTTGATGAAATATATTTTGGAAGAACGGCATATGAAATTATGCATCATAAAGGCGTTTATGAGAACACACATCCTTACTTAGGTAAGTTACTTATTATCCCTGGTATCAAATTGTTTGGTATGAATCCTTTTGGTTGGCGTTTTATGAATGTTTTATTTGCCGGGTTACTTATTTTCATGGCATATTATTTTGCCTTACATTTGTTTAAAGAACGTGTGTATGCCTTTTCTGCAGCATTTTTAACGACCTACAGTTTTATGCATTTAGCGCAGGCTCGCATAGGACTCATCGATACCTTTGGGGTTCTGTTTGTTTTGATTTCTTATTTTTATTTGTACCGATTTATTTTAAAACAGCAATTATCCCGTCTGCTTATTAGTGGGGTGTTTTTTGGGCTTGCTGCTGCAGTGAAATGGTCAGCTATTTTTTCTGCCGTAGGGTTTGTATTTATCGCCCTATATCTATTGTTTACCAAGTACCCTTTAGAAAAACGTTTTTCTGGTGTGAGGCTACTCCTTTACGGACTGCTTAGTTATGGAGTACTTGCTTTTATCATTTATGCGCTTAGTTTTTTTGATATCTATGCAGAGACAGGAAGCATACAAAGCATTATCAATTATAATACAAACATGTATAATTATCATGCCACACTACAAGCTACACACCCCTATAGTTCTTCATGGTGGTCATGGCCATTAGATTTGAAACCAATGGGGTATTATAAAGATATTAAAGAGGGTATGTTAAGTTCTATTAATGCCTTTGGAAACCCTGCTATTTTTTGGATGGGCATAGCGGCAGTGTTATACCTTATCTTTGTAATGTTTAGAAAAAAAACCTTAGAAGCAGCCTTTATCCTTTTGGCATTTTTAGGACTCTATTTACCCTATATTTTTATAGGAAGATTGATGTTTATTTATCATTTTTATTATGCGGTGCCTTTTGTTATTTTGGCCATTGTCTATCTGTTAAAAGATGGGATGGAAAAGTATCCTATAATAGGAAAATACTATGGTTTGTATCTCCTTTTGGTGGCAGGACTATTTTTAGCCTTTTATCCTATATTGAGTGGATACCCTATAGACAAAGTCTATGTATCTGAGTGGCTTAAGTGGTTCCCTACTTGGTGGTTTTAGTCAAGGTGAGTACAATAAGAGATTACATAAGGAGATAGCATGATGAAATTAGGGATAGTCATACCATGCTACAATGAAGAGGAAACACTGCCTGAGACAAGTAAACGCTTAGAAGTTTTACTAGATGAGATGATTGCTGCGGGAAGTATAGATAAAGAGAGTTTTATCTGTTATGTTGATGATGGAAGTACCGATAGTACATGGGAGTATATAGAGAAGTTTCAAAAAGAGTCTAATCATTTTAAAGGTATCAAGCTCTCACGTAATTTTGGACACCAAAATGCACTTATTGCGGGATTGATGCAGCTTAAAAATGATGCGGATGCCTTAGTCTCTATGGATGCAGACTTACAAGATGACATCACCTTGATTAAAAAATTTGTAGAGAAATATACAGAAGGTTATGATGTTGTGTATGGGGTAAGAGAAGACAGACGTACTGACAGTAAATTTAAAAGAGACACTGCAGGATTCTTTTATAAATTACAATATTTTATGGGTATAGAGACAGTCCAAAACCATGCGGATTACAGACTGCTTAGTCAAAAGGCACTGAGCGCTTTGGCTGAGTTTAAAGAAATAAACTTATTTCTAAGAGGTATCGTACCTATGCTTGGTTTTCGTTCTTGTTCTGTGTACTATACCCGCGCAGAGCGTTTTGCTGGTGAGACCAAATATCCTTTAAAAAAGATGTTTTTATTTGCCCTTGATGGCATCGCTTCTTTTTCTGTGAGACCTTTACGTCTCATTACAGTGATAGGTTTTTTCCTTTTTATATTGTCTCTTTTGGGTATCCTGTGGGTTGTCTTCGAAAAGTTTATTTTGGGTAATGCTGTGCAAGGGTGGGCATCTACGATGGTTTCCATCTATTTTATCGGAGGCATACAAGTAATGAGCCTTGGTATCATAGGTGAGTATGTAGGAAGAGCCTTTCAGGAATCTAAAGGAAGACCACGTTATATTATAGATAAAGAGATATAGTGCTCAGACAATTTCTTACGTACAATGTAGTGGGTATCGCCAATACTTTGGTAGGATTTACTATTGTATTTGGGCTGATGTTCATAGGGGTTAGTCCTATAGTTAGTAATGCCATAGGTTATGCTACTGGGGCAGTCCTTTCATACTACCTTAACAGTCGCTATACTTTTAATACGGCTAAACCACAGCGCAAACAAGCACTAAAGTTTTTTGCTGTCTTAGGCGTGGCATACCTAGTGAACTTATTTACTCTCCAGATACTTTTGAACTTTCTTAACCCTTATATGGCACAGTTTGTCTCAGCGATTGTATACACACTAGTGGCATTTATTTTGGCTAAGTTTTTTGTGTTTAAAAAAAATTAATTTAGTAATAAATAATAAACAGGTATCAATATAGAGGTAGAATCTTTTCTAGTAACGTTCAACGTTAATACAGTACTTAATGTGCCACTAATAGTATCTTTAAGTTGAATATAGAAATTGTTTTTACCTAATGTTAAGTTCTCTAGATTAATTATGGCTTTACCTTGTGCATTAAGGATACTTTTACTGACACCATTTATGTAAACTTCATATTGAGGTGTACCACTTATTGCAATGAGTATAGAGTTTTCAAATGTTTCAGTGGGAATAAAAGTTGTCAATGTAGGAGCTGTTGTTACTGGTCTTTCTCGAAAATTTGCAATGGTATGTGCATTATTTAAAATAGTTTGTCTTGCATTGGCATAGCTCGCACCTAATAGTTCACCTTTGTAATATTGAGAAGGACTTGACCAATAATTTATGCCAGCATGTTGACAGGTATCATTTTGTACGCCATTACATGCATTACCATAAGACATGATAGTTCTAAATGTATTAGATGGACTACCATAACCGTGAGAATAAGAGTATGTACCGTCGGAGGATGTATTATAAATATCATGCTGATTACCCATGATGTGACCTAGTTCATGAACACTGCTTCCTAAAAAATGTTTGATGCCGACTACAGTAAATGCAGTGTGTTCTGCTGCATGCGTATTGTTACGCATAGTAATTCCTAGTCCCCCAAACGCAGCATTACTGATTATAAGTTGAACCATATCTGCACTGTATTTATCACGTAAACTATGCACAATATCCATATATCCATCATTTTTTCCTAAAATGTGTCTATGTGCTGCTCTAAACCTTGCCTGCATAATCGCATCGCCTTTCCATTCCCAAATATCTAAGGGGTATGATATTTCTTCGGTATGAACTAAATTTACTTTAATATTCATATGGCTATTAATAAATGAGTTATTAATACGGCTTACTGATTGATGTATTTTTGATATTATATTCTGGGTACCACCTGCTCGTACACGTGCTGCAGATGTATATACATACATAATATCAAAAGTGTTCGAGTTATCTTCTGCATTAGATGGGGTTAATAGATTTAATGTTAGTACAATAGCGATAGATAATAGTTTAAATGATTTCATCATTTTCCCTTTATAGTTTTTAATTTTTATAGCTTCATAATATCTAAAGTTAGATAAGATAATATTTATGTATAAAATTGCTTTTTTCTTCCTCGGTATTATCTATTATTTTTTAATACAAATAAGTATTGTAAGTACTAATGAGAGTGGCATACGGTATTTTACCGTGCACTCGTATATTCCTCAAGAAGTAAAACTACACATACAGGCAAAGAGAAATGAACTTAAACAGATTACATGTAATAGTCAAAAGTTTTCATTTCCACAGAGAGAGAGACTTTGGTTTGAAAGAAAAAGTGAAGAACTAGTTATTACCTTAACCCAAGGTAAAAATATATGCAAGGTACAGACTCAGAAAAATATAAAGTCCTTTCATATTAACGTGAAGCGTAAGTGGAATTATGTGGAGTTTATGGTGTTGTTTGTACTTTTAGGTTTACCTATGATTAGTTTACTTTTTAAAGGGTTTACGTGGTTATTAGATAGGTTAAAAAGTAAACAGTATTTCCAGAGTAGCATTGTGTATAGTGCACAAAAAATACCTTTATATATTTGGGTTATCATATTTTTTGGTATGCTCATTAGAGTACTGTATTTCAATAAATTTGGTATTACACATTTTCAACATGATTGGCAGGGACATGTAGAATTTATAAAATATATAGCAAACTACTGGATACTTCCACTAGGGGAAAAGGGTTTACAGTTTCCTCAACAGCCATTCTATTATGTCATTATGGCAGGTATTTATAGTGTAGGAGTAAAGCTTGGATTAGGCGAGATGCAGGCACTACATACGTTGGGATACTTTGCTCTTTTTTGTTCTTTTGTTTTTTTGTTTTATGGGTATAAATTTTTTATGCTTATTACTGAAAGTAGATGGGTACAAATAGTAGCTCTTTCGTTTATAGCCTTAACCCCGTCACTGGTTTATATGAGTGCCCGTATCAACAATGATGTGCTAGTGATGGCACTTTCCGTATATACTTTGTATCAGAGTGTAAGAAGTTACCAAACACAGTTTCAAGATAATTTTTATAGAGCATTGATAGGGGTGAGTCTTCTATTTATTACAAAAATATCTGCAGCACCTGTAGAAATATTTTTATTTGTATTGTTAGTATTGGTATACATAGAACAAGAAGATAATAAAGAGATAAAATATAAACTATTTATATTTAGTATAGTAGGTACGTTGGTATTGGGTATTACTTTATTGAAGACATATTTACCAATAGAACAAACCTTTCATATGGTTAATAGTAGTGGAGGATTTCCTGGACAAATTATTAAATCTTTAGACTGGTCATATTTTTCTACATTTAATATAGATACACTTATAAATAGAGGATATGCTTATGTATTTGGGGAAGATAGTATTCGCTACTCGTTTTTAACTTACCAATATGGTACTATGTTTTTTGGTGAGTTTGAATATGATTCACTTATAAAACAACATAAATGGCTTAAGGAAGTTATGCAAATAATTCTTACGTTTGGGTTAATCTATATAATTGGATTTTTAGTGTTTATTATCAAGTTATATAAAGCTCCTAAATTACATAAATTTCTTTTTTTAACTTTTGGATTAAATTTTATTCTTATTCTTAAATTTATGTTATCGTATTCAGTAGTATGTAATACGGACTTTAGGTATTTTATTACATCATTTGGATTACTAGCTTTCATCTTTTCACAAGGGTTAAGTTATATAAGTGATTATCAAAAATGGTTAAAATATTTTATAAATATAATGGTAGGTGTACTTAGTATTGCAGAATTATTATATTTCATCCTTATATTATTTTAATGGGTGAAATTAATCATTTTATTTTATATAGTGTAGCATGTAAGGTGAATTTATTTTGAATAGATTCTGTTAACATATTATGGTGTATTTCTTTATCTTTAGGATGAATACCATAATGTTCTCTCCAAGAAATAGGTAGAGTGAGTGTGTCTACATATAATAATTTGTTATTCTCTAATTCACATTTTTCTTTTGATAAACAAAGTAGAAACTTATTTTTTGAAATGTTTGGAGTAAAAATTAATGTATTATTTAGTTGATGTATTGCTACTTTTTGATAACTTTTAGTATTGATTCTTTCAATTGGAAAAGTTCGATATGTTAATATCTTAGCATCGTACTCTCTATTATGGTGTAATTTATATTTAATAGTTTCATCATATACTATAGCTAAAGGCTGATGACCAACCCTTTTTTTAAGCCAAGGCATTAATTTTTGAGAGTTTGCAAGATATGATTCTTGGGTAACAATTTTATACATTCTACTATCCATCGAAAAGAAAATAATTGTACAAATTAGCATAACTAATAATATATACTTGTAGAATATATTTGTTATAAATCTCCCTATAATAGTATAAATAAATTTTAGAAGTAGACCCAAGCCAAAAATATGTACCATCATAATAATAGAAAAATAATAACGATGCCAATATAAGAAAATTTCATGAATATCTTTTGCACTTACGCTTTGCATTATAAAAGGAAGGCTAGAAATAACATAGATAATTAATACAATCAGTGCAGTTATATTACCCTTTATTGCACTAATATGTAAAAAAATTAGGCCTATAGCTATTAAACCTGTAAGTAAAAGACCAAAATTATCATAGGCAAAGCCAAGTTCATTCATAATTAAAAAATTACTAAATCCTAAAGCATTTTTAAATAGTAGCGTATGCGCAATGGCAGCTTTTTTAATTGAATAGATATATGCGATAACTATTTTAATAATAATTGCTAGAAAAGTAATAATTATAGGAAATCTAATTTTAAAAAAAGGTGATTTAAATTTATTCAATATCAATAGAAATATTATAATAATAAAGGATACGCTATAAAGTATTGCCATTAGTTTAAGTTCTGTTACTTCAGGTATTATGCGAGCATATTGCCATTTTAATAAATAGTGTGTTCTTAAAGCAATAGTATAATGTATCGATAATGCTAGCATGACAGAGCTTATTGCCAAAAGAAGGGTAGTTTTAATATTATGATATTTCCAAAAATAAATTAAAGATAAGAAAATAATTACACTATATAAAAGTGATGCTTCTCCTCGTGTAAAAGGTAGTAAAATCAATAAAAACAAAAAAGATAAATAATCTATAGCTTTTATCTTTTTATGTTGAAGAAAATTATATACAAGTACTATAAGTAATAAAAGTTCTATTTGCCAAATAGATTCGGAATAGGTACTCTTTGAAAACCAGATACTTGCAGGAGCACTAATGGTAAAAAGTACCATGGTATAACTCAATATAGCGTTAAGTTTTAGATATCTAAATATAAAATAACTTAATGGTATAACTGCAGCATAGATAATAACTATGATTAACGGAGCATTTTCATATCCAAAAATACTAAAACCTACAGCTGAAACTGCAGAAGTCATAGGCATAAAAAACCCTTGGTCTCTTCCATTAAGAACAGCATTAACTCCTGCCAAGTAATAGTCTGATGCATCAGCTATAAAAAAATCAAATCTATGTAGCTCTTCACGTTGTATAAAATATAATGTTAGAATAAATAAAATAAGAAGAGAAGCTAATAAATATGAGTTAACTTCATATTTTATATCTTTTATCATACTAAGAAGTAGTACGACTAGTCCTAATAGGAGACAAGTAAACGATAGATATCGTAATATTGAGATATCAGGGATATAATATCCTACTTGGCTAATGATTAATCCCAAAAGGAATATAAAGATACCCCACGAATATAATTTTAAATCCATTACACTTACTTTCTTTTAAATTTTATATATGAAATAGGATGGAATCATATGTAACATAATTCTAGCACTTAATAAGTAAAAGCTAAGTTTTGTGAACCTATTTTAATCCTTACTGTTTACCATCCACTGTGAAAATACATTTAAGTAATTCCAAAAACTTTGAATGTTCTCTTCAGAGCTTAACTTCTCTTTGATAATAGGTTGCAGTGCTTCTTCGAAGGTCACTAACCAATGCAATCGTGCATTGGGGGTAATATGAAAAGGCGCATGTCTTCCTCGCATCTGCGGGGCACCTCTATTTTGGTTAAAGTACTGTGGCCCTCCACAAATCTGTATGAAGAAATCAGCAGAATGTTGTCCTGCTATTTTCATCTCTTCTTTATCTTGAGGGAAAATGTCTTTAATAGGACTTTCAAACAAAGCCATGTAAAATCTATCGAGAAGATCACGCATACCTTGTTCTGTAATGTCTGCTAGAAATGCTGGGTTTGGCTTGGTTACAGGAGGGTTTACACCTTCTTGATATGCTTGCATAGAAAAGTCTAAAGAAGAGGTACCGAAATTCATAAAATGCCTTTTGTAAGTTAATAAGAAGTGTTATAACATGTTAAGGCTTAGCTGTCAACTAGTTACAGCCACCTGTACCACATGAACCACTATTTTCAACAGCAAAAGAGTTAGCATAGCCACATTCTAAACACTCAAAAGAGAGCATTTGCGGTCCAGAGCAACCTCCTGAACGTTGGTCAGTGAGTTCTATGGCTTTTTGTTTGCATTGAGGACAGAAACCTCTGCGTATACTGTCTAGTTGCTCTTTTTTTTCTTTGAGGTAGTAAACATACACCAATACAGAACCTATAAGTATGATAAGCATAAATGCCAGTAAATAAAAATCCATATGTATTTTCCTTAAGTGCTATAGCTTTTTAGTATTTTTACTTCTGCTTTGTATGCAGGTAAATAACGTTCCACCTCTTTCCAAAAAGTTTTTTGGTGGTGTTTGTATGTGATGTGGGCTAGCTCATGCACGATGATGTATTGTATCACATTTAGGGGAAGTTTCATTATCATGGTGTTAAAACTTAAGTCATTCTTTGCCGAGCAACTCCCCCATTGGCGTTTTGTTTTTCTAAAAGAGAGTTTGTTATAACGCAGTGCCATGGTACTTGACCATTCTTCTATTAACGGGGGGAGGTGATTTTGTGCCTCTTCTTTGTAAAACTTGTCTATATGCTTCTGAAACGTTGCCACATCATAGTGACTGTAGTAGAGGGTAAAGAGATCTCCATCAAAGGTAAGCTTCGTTCTTTTCTTTTTATAGGGGACGAGTACTAAGGTATGGCACTCTCCTAGAAAGTAAAGTTCAAGAGCTTGTGTAAAATCAAGTACTTTTCCTTTTTTATGTCTCAGTTTTTCTTTTGATTTTGTAATCCATGAAGCTTTTTTCAGGAGGAGTTGTTCTATTTTTTTTTGAGAGACTTTGGGAGACTTGATGATGAGGTTTCCCTCGGCATCAAAACTAAGATAAATATGTTTAAGTTTAGGATTAACAATATGAATATACTGAGGTAAGAGACTCATATAGATTAATTTGTCAGCTGCCCATTTTGGAAAAATACTTCTTGATTGATACTTCCGTCTTTGTTGTATTTTGCAGCTCTTCCTTGGCGTATATTATTGATATATGTGATTTCAGCCATCGTATCGCCATTAGGATAAAAGACTTTTAGGACACCCTCTTTTTTCCCATTTACGTAAGGGGTTCTTTTTAAAACCCGCCCATGCCCATCAAAGAGGATTTCTGTACCATGTCTTACCCCATTACGTATGTTGATAGTAGAGGTGAGTTTTTCATTATACCCATACTTTTTAAGAAGTCCATTTTGTCCTGTTTTGTCAGACATAATAAACTCTGAACGAACTTTTCCTCCAGTAAAGTACTCTTTTTTGACATTACTTCCAAAGAGGTTTGGCACAGCAGTAGGAAGGGGGTTAGGTATATTTGTTAGAGGTTCTGGCACTTTAGGTGTAGTACATGCGGCTAAAAAGAAAAGTACAAAAACAGAAAGAAAAAAAGATTGTTTTTTCATGGTGTTCCCTTGTCATAGTAATATGGGGCTTAGTATACTATAAATTACTTTGGATTAAAACACTGTAAAAAAGGTGCTGTCTGGAGAGAATAAGTGTCTTCAAAATAGTTAAGCCATCAAATAACGTTTAATCCGTACAGCAGTAGCCAAACGTTTCTTCTTCATATGCTCGGGTAGCCCCTTGTTAAGGGTATTTGTAATGGCATTGGTCGAACGAAGTTTATACATCCCTGTTCTGTGCCAATGTGCCATACCTCCTATGATATAGATGGTATATGAATTGACTGCTTCTTCATAGGGTTGTCGTGTCTCATCGAGTAGTGCGATACCTGTCATTTTTTTAATATAGTCAATATCTTTCAAGATATTGTAACGTCCTGTACTTTGAAGCATAAACATTCCCCTAAAGGCATAGCCATCTCCTGCCCATCTGTTTCCCAGTTTATAGTTTTTACTCCTGTTCTGGTCTGTATACATGAGGTTGGCGATAGCTTTTTGGTTGGCTTTGTGTTCTTTGGTACGTCCATATTTGAGTGCTAAATTTTTATGGGTTCTAAAAAACCTACTGATACCCATAAGTCCTTGACTAGAATAGTTTAAATTTTCCCTAGGGCGTACAGTACCGTTGCGGTTGATGACAGTTTCATGTACGGCTTGGGCTAGAAATCTGACCCGTCTTAGTTCGGTGTTGACTTTAAATGTATCTTTATAGAGATGTAATAGTCTGATGAGCTCAAGACAAAAATCCTCACGGAGGTTTTTACGTTTAAATATAGTTCTGACTTGCGTAATAGTAAGTTTTTTCATACGTATATCCTTTAAAACAAGTACAGTGATAGATAGTATATTACGTTAACATTACCTAAATAATACTATGAAAAAAATGGTATCATAGGTTAAAGCAAAAAAGGGAAAAGAGAAGTATACTTATGAGAGAAGAAGAAACGATAAAACAAATATTTAAAGAGAAAGAAATAGGCCTAGCCCTCTCTGGAGGTGGACATAGAGCTGCAGTGTTTCATATGGGGGTACTTTCATACTTAGCAGAGCAAGGCTTGCTTGAAAATGTCAAACATCTCTCTACTGTTTCTGGTGGTTCAGTGGTGATGGCACTTATCTATAAGTTGAATGCCTATAAATTTCCAGACAGTAAGACCTACATAGAAGATATATTGCCCCAAATGCGTAGATATTTTACTGAATATTCTTTACAGGGAAGTGCACTGTTAAATATGTTGAAAAAACTGACTTTTATCAATAGACACTCTATGTTAGCGTATACACTTAAAAAAAACTGGGACATTCGTGTGAACCTACAAGATATAGCAGATACGCCTATTTGGAGCATTAATACCACAGTTTTAGAAACAGGAAGGTCTTGGCGTATTGAAAAGCAAAAAATGGGGAGTAGCGAACTTGGTTATGTGACATACCCTGAAATTGCTTTAGCAGATGCCATCGCTGCCTCTGCTGGATTTCCTATAGGTATAGGCCCCTTACGATTAAAGGTAGATACCTATGATTTTATGCCCAAGAAGATGCCAGAACAGAGAGACTTATTGCTCTATGATGGTGGTTTATATGATAATCTTGGGGTAGAAGTCTTAATTAAAAAAGATTTCAAAACATTTGTAAAAGGAATTAATTTTGTTATAGTAAGTGATGCCTCTAAACCTGTAGAGCGTGAATCTGTGACTTATTTAGGACGAGTAGGTAGGATTATAGATGTCTCAACAGAACAGATACGCAGTTTGAAGGTACGTATGTTACATAAATTTCTTCATGCTCATGAAGGAGATGGTATGCATATACGTATAGGTACAGAGTATGCAAGCCTAGAACATGATGCACACTCTGCAAAATCAGTACCTACCAACTTGAAAAAAATGTCACTTGCAGACTTTGAGTCTTTACAGGCCAATGGATACAGTACAGCCATGAAAATGTTTGATAAATATATGACAAAAAATGGTATATCCTTTTAAGATAAGGGACTATTTTTGACATATATTGACAGAAATAGGATAAAATAAAATATTATTTTTAGGTTTAAGGACAATTGACATATGAAATCTTTCATTAACTCTGTAACTATTTTATGTGCTTTGGGTTTTGGTTTTGTGCATGCTGCAACCATTGAAAGTAAAGCACCCCAAGGCACAGAAGAAATCAGTATTAGTTTAACAAAAGAAGAGAGAAGTTTTCTTCAGAAACATCCCATTATTACAGCACATAATGAGGCAGATTACCCTCCATATAATTTTATTGAAGATGGCAAAGCAAAGGGTTTCTCCATAGACTATTTAAACCTTTTAGCCAAAAGATTGGGTATCAAAGTTCACTATATATCTGGGCACAGTTGGGCAGAATATATGGACATGGCTAAAAATGATAAGATTGATGTGATGCTCAATATTATGCGTACACCACAAAGAGAAAGTTTTCTACATTTTACACAACCCTATGCAGGAACCAAAAAAGCAATATTTACCAATGATTCGAATATCAAAACGTTAAGAGACTTAGATAGTAAAACGGTCTCTGTTATAAAAGGCTACTTCATGCAGCATTTTCTGGAAGCCTACCACCCTGATGTACAGTTAAAACTTGAAAAAAGTGCACGTGATTGTATTGCTTCGGTAAAAGATGGTAGTAGTGATGCTACAGTTGGTAGTAGTGGTATTATGCGTTATTTGATGAAAGAGAATAAACTTTATCTTGCTTATGGCCATCTGATTAAAGACAGACGACTCTCCTTGGACATAAATATTGCAACCTCTCCAACACAAGCTAAGTTGAGAGATGTACTACAAAAAGCGATGTACAGTGTAAGTAATAATGAGTTAAACACACTCAAAGAGAAGTGGGTGGGAAGTGAAAAACTCAAGATACCTGTCACGGGTACACTTACCAAAGAAGAGGTAGCGTACCTTCATGAAAAAAGAGTAATTACCATGTGTATCGACCCTGATTGGGAGCCTATAGAATTTGCAGAAATAAGAAAAAAATATATCACTAAAGGTATTTCTACGGATACGATGAATATCATAGGAGAAGATTTAAATATTACCTTTAAAGGGATTTTTACCCATAACTGGAGTGAATCTCAGCGCTACTTAAAAGAGAAAAAATGTGACATTCTTCCTGCAGCAAGCAGAACAAAAGAACGAGAAAAATATGCACGATTTACTTATCCGTATTTGGATTATAAGTTGGCAATCATTACGAAGAGTGATCAAGGCTTCGTGAGTAATCTTATAGATATCATTGACAAACCAATCGCTAGGAAAAAAGGCTCAGCACTGATTAGTCAATTACAAAAACTCTATCCAGCTGTGAATATTATTGAGGTAGAAGATCCTCTTGAATCCTTTGAAATGGTGGCAAATGGTACCGCGTTTTCTACTATCTCTACCCTGCCTGTTGCCTCACACTACATTAACAAATATAACTTAGAATCCATAGGTATCGCAGGATATACAAATATGCGTCTACGGCTCTCCATTGCAGTGCGTGATGATGACCCTTTACTCTTATCGATACTAGATAAGGCACTTGCGACTATTCCACAAGAACAACATAAATTGATTTACGATAGATGGGTAGGTAGACAGGTGACACAATCATTTAATTATGGGTACCTTTTTTATGCACTTGCAGTATTGCTCATTATAGGGCTTCTTATACTTTATCGCCAATACATCTTGAAGCAGGCAAACAAAGGATTGGCAAGTGCAGTAAAGAGTAAAACTGAAGAGAACCTCAAGCAGCAACAATTGCTTCAAGAGCAATCAAAATTGGCGGCCATGGGGGAGATGATAGGTGCCATTGCACATCAATGGAGGCAACCACTAAATGCTTTAGGATTAAGTATCCAGAACTTAGAGTATGATTTTAGTGATGGTCGTGTAGATGAAGTATTCATCAAGCAGTATGTGAAAAAAAATAAAGAAACCATCGGATTTATGAGCCAGACGATAGATGACTTTAGAAACTTTTTTAGAGTCGATAAAATTAAAGAAGACTTTGGGGTAAAAAAAGCCATAGAAGAAACAATTTCTATGCAAGAAGCTTCTTTAAAAAAGCATTATATAGAAGTGAAAATCATGGGAGATGATTTTGATGTGCATGGCTTCCGTAGTGAGTTTCAGCAAGTAATTTTAAATATTATAACCAATGCTGCTTACGCATTGAAAAAGCAGCTTAACCAAAATCCAACTATAGAGATTGTCTTGGAAGAGCATAGTATTACAGTGCATGACAATGCAACGGGTGTACCAGAAGAGATATGTGATAGAATTTTCGAACCTTATTTTACAACCAAAGAACAAGGGGAAGGTACAGGGATTGGTCTGTATATGTCTAAGATTATTATTGAAGAAAATATGGGCGGCACCCTCAGTGTTACCAACCAAAAAAAAGGTGGTGCTTCTTTCATGATTGATTTTAAAAGAGTGGCGGCATGAGAACAAAGCTCTCTAGCATACTCTTTGTTGAAGATGAACCAGAAGTACAGTTTGAGTTAAAGAGATTCTTGCAACGTTATAGTAGTGAAGTAATCACTGCAAAAGATGGGGAAGAGGGCTTAGAGCTCTTTAAAAAACATATACCAGATATTGTAATTAGTGATATAAAGATGCCCAAAATGAATGGCATTGATATGGCAAAAAAAATGAAGAAGCTTGTGCCAAATCAAATTATCATTTTTACTACGGCACATAGTGATAATAGCTATTTTTTAGAAGCGATTGAGATGCAAGTAGATGGGTATATACTAAAACCTGTAGACCTTGGTCTCTTGGAAAAGAAAATTACAGAGATTAACAAAAACATCACATTCAAAAGAGAGAAGAGACTCTACGAGAGTATACTAGAGGACATCGCACAGATGCAAGACAATATGCTTGCGGTATATGATGAAAATCATTTACCTATTTTTTACAATAAAAAGTTACTCACTTTTTTAGGGCAGTCTTCTCTTGAAAAGTTTTTGGAGCACTATCAATCTTTAAGTAAAAAGTTTGAAGCTAAAGAGGAGTGTTACTCTCCTGAAAAGGGCAGTGCACTAGAGTGGATAGAAGAGATAAAAACGATAGATGAAGATAAACGTATCGTCTCCATGCAGGGTGAGAATATGAGCGAATCAAAATTTTTCTTAGTTTCTTTATCTGATCAAACAGAGCGTAAACATAGTATTGTTACTTTTTTAGAGATCACTTCAATGCTCGAAGAAAAACGTCAATATAAACATGATGCCTATACCGATGAATTGACGCAGATTGATAACCGTGCAAGGTTCAATATTTTATTTGATATCGCACTACAGAAAAGTAAAAATAATCAAAGTAAACTGAGTATTGTCCTTTTAGATATTGACAACTTTAAACAGGTAAATGACAGCTATGGGCATGCATTTGGTGATAATGTACTAAAAATGTTTACAGCACTTATTTCAAACAATATCAGGACTACAGACTCCTTCTCTCGCTGGGGTGGTGAAGAATTTGTGTTACTGTTGTCTGATACAGCACTAGTGAATGCCAAAGAGATGGCAGAGCACTTACGTGTCATTATCGGAAAATATGATTTTGGTATGGCGAAAAAATTAACGTGTAGTTTCGGTGTGGTAACAGGAGAAGAGAATGATACAAGTGAAACACTATTTGAACGTGTAGACAAAGCACTTTATCAAGCTAAAAATAGTGGGCGAAATAGGGTAGAGATATGTCAATAGTAACCTACACTATAAGCATAAATAAAAAGAATTGGGACTTTAACAGGGTAAAGGCAATATTACTTTAGGTTCATTAAAAAAACTCATAGATGTTTTAGGTCTTGAGTGTAGTCTAGTGATTAAAGTATAGATAAGTTATACTGGTTAGTAATTTGGTTTAACAAAAATATGAAAATGCGTGAAATGCCCACTGTATCGGGATTTGAAGCGATATGTAAATGTACTGGCTGAGAGGAAGGGATTCGAACCCTCGGTGAGTTTCCCCACACAGACGTTCCAGGTCTGCACCTTCGACCACTCGGACACCTCTCAACTATTGATAGGACGTAAACTGAATGAAGTTTATCTTTACTATATTTCAATACTAAAGTTGTTCCATACTGCTTGTCGTATTTTAAACTATCTAAAATAGATAGGCTGAAATTATAGCTTATCGTGTTTAAAACAGACTAAACCCAAATAAAGTGTTGTATTCTCCTTCAAGATTTGGGTTAAATTTAATGGAGTATAAGCACTTTTTGGTTATGATGCTCTTGCCTCTTTTCAGACCTGTGCAACAGTACTGAAGGACAACGGGTCAGGATGGGAACATAGCAGCCCACCTTTCTTTGCTGGGTGCCGCAGATATCTGGGGAGGGGTACTTCATACATCACTATCATTTTAATATTGATACACCTAAGACTTACATGATATACTTCCAGTAAATAAATACCAGTAACCTAAGAGAGAAAAATTATGTTCAAAAAATATATGCTTACTTTGTGTGCACTAGGTATACTTTTTTCTACACTACATGCTCAAGAGAAGAGAGACTTTACGATTGCTATTGATCCTGAGTATATCCCTTTTACACAAAGAGATATTGAAGGCAACCCTACAGGGTTACTTGTTGACTTTTGGAATCTGTGGGCAAAAGAGAATGGCTATATCGTACACTATAAGTTTTATCCATGGGAAGAAACACTTAGGGCTACAGAAAATGGAGAGGTAGACTTTCATTCTGGTACCACAAAAGATAGAGAATGGATGTTTGCATCGGATGTGATTTATGAGTTGTCGACAGGACTTTTTGTATTAAAAAAATCTTCTATGGGCACGGCGAGAGACTTTGTGAACAAGCGTATAGGAAGTATCGATACCTATTATGGAGAATTGGTAAAAAGAGTTGTAGGTAAATCTGTAGAGATTGTTATATATGATGATTATGGACCTATGCTAGAAGCTTTAAAAGCTGGTGAGATAGATGCCCTTGTGGATGATGTGGAAGCCATACGTTATTTTCTTATTAAGACAGGACAAATCAATCAATTTAAAAAAATAGAGACCAAACAGCTACAATTTACAAATAAAATTTATGCGATTACAAACCAAAAAAACCGACCCATACTTACACAAATCAATGAAGGGTTAGAAAAATTAGACCTTATTGACCTTGTCAACCTAGAGGAAGTATGGTTACCTAAGATTGATGAGGCTTATTATAATCGTAAATTGTCAGAAAAAATAGAGTATACACCGAAAGAAAAAGAATGGTTAGCTCAACATCAAACACTGAGAATAACGGGTGACCCTGTATGGAGACGCTATCCTGAGACAGAGAAAAGCTCTAAGTATGGAGGGGTCGCAGGGGATTATATACAGAAGTTTTCTCAGAAGATGCAAACAGACTTTACTCTGCATCCTATAGAAAGTTGGGCTGAGGTATTGGCAACACCAGAGGCACAAAGTGCTGATATTATATTGGGAACTATGAATGAAGCGTTGAAGAGTATACTTGAAGAGCATTATGTCTTCTTAAAGCCTTATGAAGTAGGTCCTCTTGTGATTATTATGGATAGGAATATACGTTTTATTACAGACCTGCATGATGTAAAAAATAAAAAAATAGGTATTTTATCTTTACAAAACTATACCGAAGCTATTGAATATAAGTATCATGATTATAAGTTTCATTATTTTTCTAAAATTGATGTACTCTTAGCGCAGTTACAAGAGGATGAGATAAATGCGGTGATATTGCCACTGCCCGACGCAATTCTTGCACTATCGAAAGAAGAGTATTCTGACCTTGACATTATTGGGAAAATGGACAATGAAACCTATGTCAATATAGGGATACTGAAAAGCAAACCCATATTGAAAAATATTGTAGATAAAGTAATTCAGTCTACAAGTAGACATGATAAAAAAGAGATTTTGTCAAAATGGACGCAGCAGTTAAATTATATAGAGAAGATAGACTACAGATTGACCTATAGTGTTGCAGGACTTTTGGGTTTAGTACTTCTTTCTACCGCTTACTATGCCTATGCTATTAGAAAAAAGCATCATTATGAAAAAGAATTAACCCATAAGCTTGAAGTACTTGCATTAACAGATGACTTAACAGGGCTACAAAATAAAAGAGCCTTCAATCAAAATTTTGAATTTGCACATGAAGATAAAACGATGTTGGGCTTACTCTTTATTGATGTGGATTATTTTAAAAAGTATAATGATTATTATGGGCATTTAGAAGGGGATATCACCTTGAAAAAAATCTCAGATATTATTCAAAGTTTTTCCTCTGGGACAGTCTACCCTTACCGTATCGGGGGAGAGGAATTTGGTTTGATTTTATATGATTATGATGAAGATGATGCAGTGAAATATGCAGAAGCTATTTGTCAAAAAATATCGACTGAGCAGATAGCCCATACAGAGAGTCCATTTGGATATGTTACTGTCTCTATAGGGGTTTCTGTCGGAGGGCCTGTAGGAAATAGACATAGCTTGTATCAATGTGCAGATAAGGCTCTGTATGCAGCAAAAGAATTAGGAAGAGACAAAGTTTTTCTTAGCAATTGTAAAAACTAGAAGAAGGGTCTATTGCTCTTCATCATGTAAGACACTCCATTCATCAAAGGGGAGTGCTTCAAAATGTAGTTTCTCTATGTCGTACTCGTAGTCATTGGTTACTGTGACAATGGTTATCTTTTGAACACCATACTTTTTATAGAGTGAAAATTTATTTTGTGATTTTACCCAGAGACTCTCTTCACTCTCAAATGGGGCAGGAATGATGAGTTCATTGTCTTGTGTAATGTATCCGTGAATTCCTAAGGTCTTTACTGGAATCTGGTGTTTCATGAGAGCCAGTGCGATCATCGTATCAAACTGCAAAATGAAGGGTTGCCCTAAGGTAAGATATTTGGCAAAAGCAAAGTCAAAAAGGAGCATCTTTTTCCCTGACTTTTGATAGCAATCATCAATAAAGAAAATGAGTTTCTCTTCTGTAAAACTTTTGATAGTTTTATAGAGCCAATCTTTAGAGACTTTGAACTTCTCTTTGGAAAAGGTATAGATTTGGTGTGTGGTGAGGTGCTTGGTATGGTGTTGTGCCAGAAGTAAGAGTAGTTTTTGTTCTTGTACATCAAAAGAGCTTTGAAAAAATATCTTCATCGCCTGTGTACTTGTTTTTTGTGAACGTGCGAGTAAAGGAAGTGTACCCGAACGTAAGAAATGGTTAAATCCTCTATTTTGTGCACTGGTAGTTTCAAAAGCTAAGAATTCTTCATAGTCTAGTGGGAAAAGCTCTATAGGGATGAAGTGCGTATGTTTCAGAATAATATGGGTAAGCACAATGAGTCTGAGTACATTAGGGAAGCTAGAGAGCTGACCCTCTTGGTAATGGTCAAGTACTAAAATGGCGATGTTGTTTTTATCGATATATTGTTGCAAGGAGAGTGGTTCTATGGTGTTAAAAGTGAGGTTGGGGTCTTCTAAATCAATGTAGAGGGTTTCTTCCTCCTGTACACCTGATAGATAGTCTAAGATAATGGCTGTTTTTCCAGAACCACGTACACCATAAAGATTGATATCTCCTTCAGAGGGAAGTTGGCATTTTCTTGGGATAAAATTTTCACTATTTGGTAACTGGTTTTGATAATATTCTAGTAAATGCATAGCCCACAACCCCATAACTTTCCTTATTAAAAGGAAATATTTTTTATTATTGTAGCAGTTTTAGCGTTAAAAGTATTGTACCTTTCAAAAACTTTGGGTATAATTCGCGTTCCTAAATTTATGTTAGAGGGTTTATTCCCTGTGTTTAGGCACCTTGGCTTTGCCTTGCTAACGAGTTCTT
>Ga0256844_10000147_pt1 | contig 28804 bp, 13 predicted proteins | sample MusselsmetaG_FD_189100 | JGI IMG/M metagenome (GOLD analysis project Ga0256844, IMG submission 189100) | Mussel associated microbial communities from hydrothermal vent at the East Pacific Rise, Pacific Ocean - Mussels | ecosystem: Host-associated > Mollusca > Shell > Unclassified ... | reverse complement strand
TTTCACTCTTTAAATGTCATTGTTGCTGTTTTGGTTTCTACGTCACAAACTCATTATAATACTACCCATATGCCTCTGTGAACTTGGGAGATTAAGACCGGGTCACTATAATCTATATCTGAAATCGATGTCAATATAATTGCTATATCTACACATGCGATTTTCAATTTTAGCTTTTATAAAAGTATACCAAATATATAGTCAATCATAAAACGTAGAACATAATATACTACATGTTATGGATACCCCAGGTCCATACCTTACACACACGACAAACGGTTAAAGACATCATTGATACATTTGTTACAGCACATATGCAAATTAGCAAAGGTATAGTGTTGCTATAGACGCATTAGGTAAAGTATCATCTATGTAAAAATCCATATTAACTTATTATATGATATTAGGATACGAACGATTTGCTATGGAAATTATGTGGAATGTGTGTATTTGCTCTTGGACATGAAACGATTATAGGCTATGTATTAACACTTATATACATTGAATTTCGATTGTATTTTGATTCTTTGTTATTTTTTCTAGAATACATTGAAATCGACACAGACACGCTTTAGTAAATCAGTAGAATATCTAAATACATATATACACTATTAATGTATTATAATATAGGTATATGCTTTCAAGAAGTTGTCCTTTTTGTAACCTATTGCTATACTCCAATGTTAATTATGAGTATAGATCTACATTTATTAAAGGTAAAATCACAAGTTCAAGTTAAAATTTAAATGATATATGCTATATTCGAATATTTATTAAAGTAATTGTGTACAGATATATAACAATTAGATTGACACGGATTTCAGATACAGAGTATAGTGACCCGGTCTAAGTCTCCCAAGTTCACAGAGGCATATGGGTATTATTCTAATGAGTTCGTGACGTAGAAACCAAAACAGCAACAATGAAATTTATAGAGTGAAAATGTTAAAAACACTTTTAAAGCGCCATTGTACTTGTTGGGGATGGTACCTAGCCAGAATCTACTGGGGTTTTGGTCTGTTTTCACGAAAATATAAAGCAAACTAGGCTCTCACACCCGTGTGAATTATGGATCGAAAAAAACACGAGGTCTATTTAAATGAACACGACTATATCTTTAAATTACATATAATTCAAAATGGCTAACTCGCATGCTCTTAGCGATCTCTTACATCTTATATTTATGCCTGCGGGGATCGTATTGAGAGAGCTCTTTGGTCGCGTACTGGATAAGAGAGATACCCTGGACGACAACTCAACTGACGCAGACCCCGCGGTAAGGCTAGCATAGAAATGGACAATTGGTAAAAAGAACATTCTCACAGTGTGAGTCACAGAACCAGTGTGTATACATTGCTAGTATTAATGATGTACAAACTATCTGACGCATTATGATAGTAATAAACTTTGAAGTGCATGCATTCTGAAAGATTATTTGTTTGTTGTTATTTTTAAATGATCGATTCACAGATTAGTTTAAACATATTTTATTCAAGACGAAATGGATAGGTTACAAGTTATTACAACTTAAATGAAAACCGCTCCAAGAGAAGGGAAAGACAATATGGGGAGAGAAGAAAGAAATATTAAGAATGATAAATACATATATACATGTTCAATAATTGTAATTATTTACATAAAAGTATTAAGCAAACCGTTGTGTTTGTTTAATGTACAACTGTACTAATTGCAGTATTGTTTCATTTTCAGACGCATTTAGGTCAGAACAGCCATTTAACAACAGATTGACATTGATATGTACATTGTGTAACGTAATTTTCTGAATATTTTTTAGCATGTCTTCACGATATGTACTGTATTTCAGACATTCAAATAAATAATGGACAGCATTCTCGCAAGTATTACCACATGGACATGAAGCACTATCAGATAGTCCAATTTTGAACAAATCGTTATTTAATGGACTGACTGAATATCTAAGTTTAGTTAGTAATATACAATATTTCCTTACCCCATAGGAATAATAGTCAGGTGCAATAACATATCGGTTCCTTATACTAGATTTAAAACTTGATACAGTGGCACATTGCCTAATTTCATTTGGTAGTTCATTCCATAGTCTAATGGTTGAAGGTATGAATGAGACATAAGCTAAAGTTGTGCGAGTAAATGGTACAATTACATTTCCAGCATTTCTCAGATTATAATTGGATTTAGTGTTGACATTGGCTGGAAGTTTGTCTGATAAATATGTAGGTGCTAATCAATTATATATTTTATAAAATTGATTCAGCTTTCGTTTCCTTCTCCTTTCTTTTAAAGTCTCCCAACCCGTTTCAAAGTATAAATGTCTTTTAGATGTATATGTCGGAAGACCAGTTACAATTCTAGCCGCTTGGAGTTGTAATCGTTCCAATTTATCACTATCCTCACTTGTACACCCGTCCCACACTTCACAAGCATACTCAAAGTGAGGTCTAATATATATTGTGTAAATTTTATTTAAAGTAGATCTGTTTACCAAATATTTTAACTTGTGCATAGACGATATCATTTTAGAAACCGATTTAATTATGTTGTCAATGTGGAAGGACCATTTACCATCAGAAGAGAATGTTATTCCCAGATGTTTATGTGTAGAAACATTTTTAATAATTTGATCATTGAATTTCAGTTCAATACTGTCAGTATTCTTTCTTAATGAGAATAGTAAAGCTTCTGTCTTTTTTGGATTAAATGAAACCAACCATTTATTTGCCCAGATGTTAATATTTTCATGCATTTTCTGTCAAAATTGGTATTTTTAGATGAACCTCCACCATGTTGAAACTAGTATATCTCAGCGACTAATCAAGACATGAACACAATACTTGTGTTAACAGATAGCGTACACATTGTAGAATATAATAAAGTCCTAGTTTGAACATTATCTGTTAACATTAATATTATGTTCATATCATGATGATATTAACAAGTATTAAAGAAGATGCGTTACGCATATTTCGTTAACATTTGTATGTTTTAGATACACTACACCATGTTCAAACTAGCATAACTCGGCGACTAATTATGATATTTACATGATACTGGTATTAACAGATAACATATGCGTTGTAGAATATAACACAACCCAATATAGAACCATTTCATATACAAAATATATGTTATTGAACATATTTTATGCATATTTCGTCAAAATTGGTATTTTGAGATGAACCCCCACAATGTTCAATCTAGGATACATCAGTGACTAATCAAGATAGGAACACAATATTGGTGTTAACAGATAGCTTACACCTTGTAGAATATAATAAATACCTAGTTGGAACATTTCCAATATACAACTATATGTTATATAACATATGTTATGCATTTTGGGGTCAAAATTGTTTTTTTTTATATGTACATCCACCATTTTCAATCTAGTATACCTCAGCGGCTAATCACCATATGAACACGATATTTGTGTTAACTGATAGCTTACACATTGTAGAATATAATACAGATTTAGTTTTAACCTGTTAATTATAGAAACATATGTTATAGAGCATATTTAACGCATATTTGGTCAAAATTAATAATTTTGTTGAGCAACTTTTACAACAATTAATTGGCTAATTAGCACTAATTAATATGCTTCTTAAATGGTTTTTCCCACAAAATATTTATTCTTAAGCTGTGGATTTGGGCTCAGTGAGATGTCCTTTACCAAGCAGCAATTGAATTTTGCTTGGAACTTATAAATAATTAAATTGTTAATTAGCATTAATTAGGCTTTTACCTCTTCTTAAGTGGACTTTCCCACTATTTATTTCTTCTTAAGTTGGTGATTCTGAATTAGGAGGTCATACTCTACATTTTCCATTTGGTTCCAATGATGGAACTTTCACAACAATTAATTGGCTAACTTTAATTAGCCTTAATTAGGCTTTTACCTCTTCTTAAGTGGACTTTCCCACTATTTATTTCTTCTTAAGTTGGTGATTCTGAATTAGGAGGTCATACTCTACATTTTCCATTTGGTTCCAATGATGGAACTTTCACAACAATTAAATGTCATTTTGGGGGTACTTTGACCATCCCCCCTAAACTCATCCCACGTTAGATTTCCTTAAGAATTGGGTTTCTGTGGTTAGTTTGGGTACCTCTACCCATTAAGCATCTCAAACCTTTTGGAACTCTGACAACAATTAAAACCCACTTGGCTCCCAGTCTATTAGATTATAAACAATGCATTTTGCTACAAAAAAAAACATGTCGTTCTTTCATTATTAAAATCCATCCAGTTAAACTTATTATGTATATAATTAATTGAGAGTTTCTTACCTTATAAAGTTCAAAGTGTTTGCTAAACAGCAAACTATCGTTCAAGATGAACATAAACTGTCGCCCATAACGACGTTGCAACAGTGAGACAGGAATCGAAAGTGATCGTCTGCTTCAAATCGCGGAACTTTTCCTGCAAAACTAGTGACGTCACGAATATACGGCCCCCAGATGCTGACGTCGATCGCAAGATTTTTAAAAACAAACATGTCAGTGTTTTTTGTGATCCAGTTTTCGCCACATAGCTAAGGGGACACGAAAGTCATGTTGGTGAAAGAAAGGACTAGTTTAACAAAATTATGAGACTGTTTTTGTTCAAACAGCTCTGAATTGCAAAGTATGGTCATTGCATTTATAAATATGCCAGAATCTCGTTTCATTGCCGACGCCATGCCGGTGTAGGAGGCTCAAATCACTCCCCAGGCTCAAATCACTCCCCTCAGGCTCAAATCACTCCCCCCTTGCAGGCTCAAATCACTCCCCAGGCTCAAATCACTCCCCCTAGTATATTAATGCAGAACGATTTATCTCATTGTGGAAGATGTGATTTAGAGCATGTGCATGCTATATTATGAATATTATTTGTTATTGATATAATTATACTACAGTAATTTTAATGGAAAGTGAATAAATTAAAATTCCGTGCAGATTATTATTCAGTGTTGTATATTTATAATTAAATATATATAATTAGATTATTACGCGACGATTGACAGACACGACCAATATTCTCTAATTTAAAAACTAAAATATAAATAACATTAATAAATAAAATAAATACATTTATCACATAACATAGGTGTTATTTACCCATGCAATAAATATAAAGTTATTGCACTAGTGCAATAACATTTAGGTTCCTTATCTATGTTGCGTTAACGCACGCTTGCTGCTTCACAGGCATGTGACAGGTACCAGTTTATATGAGCGTGCCTCTGCACGGACTGCACGGACTTTCGTTCAGAGAGAAACTTTGATGGAAATGCACACAGTTACGGTGGATTCGTCCAGTGTTTCAACTGCTGAAAGTCGATAATATAGTTTTTCTAGAGTTTTTCTAGAGTTATGTGATAAATAGAATCTAACATTCGTGTTAATTTAATACTGAATTTATTAAACTCGTCGGTAAAAGTGATATTGTGCTCGGCAAAGCCTCGCACAATATCAGTTTTACCAACTCGTTTAATAAATTCAGTATTAAATTACCACTCTCATGTTAGATCCTCTCTCTCTATATATATGGCCTGGTGCAAAAGAGTAATTTTCTTTGAAGCCAGTGCCTCACTCACTACAGTGCAGTGTATGTGAATGCTATCTGATCAGACACTTATTGTCTCATTTCACAACATGATGATAGATACATGCTGAACATTTCAGGTGAATTGGATAATAGTAGAGCGGCTAAGCGACAAAATTGTTCATTTTTTCATAAAGTCATGAAATTTGGTGTATAGCTAGATTTTAATATATGTACTGTATGCATATAAGAAATGAAGACACGTCAACTGACGCTGCTGACGGCCGCCATTTTGAAAACTAAAATGGCCGCCATCTCGTATTTATTATTGGCAAGATGTCTGGTCTAATTATGAATATTTGGGTAGTTTTTGTGACATTTTGACTAGATAGTGTATACATTTGATTATATCCAGTAAAGACCGCCATTTTGAAATACAAATGGCCGCCGTTCAAATTTAGAAATTGGCCATATTCAGGGTCTGCTTGTGGATATATGTGCCGATTTCGTGATAACTTTTACTATATGTAGTATACACAGCTTCATACATTCAAGTCAATACCATTTTGAAATCCAAAATGGCCGCCAACTTAAATTCCTTATTGGCAACATACCGGTGTGCATGTGTAAAATTGTAGTTTTCGTGATATTTTGATTTGCTAATGTTCAGACCTGTGCTTTATTATATTCTACTAAGTATAATCTATCTGTTAACACCAATATCGTTTTCATATATTGATTAGTCACTAAAATATACTAGTTTTAAAATGGTGGGATACATCTAAAAATACCAATTTTGACCAACAAATGCATAAAATATGTAATATAACACATACTTGTATAATGAAAATATTCAAACTAGTTCCTTACTATATTCTACCAGGTGTAAGCCATCAGATAACACCAATATCGTGTTCGAATGTTGATTAGTCGTTGAAGTATACTAGTTTGAACATGGTGGTGGTTCATCTCAAAATACCAATTTTTACGAAATATGCTATATGTTAATATATTTGTTATAGGAAATTGTTATATATAGGGCTGTGTTATATTCTACAAAGATTAAGCTATCGGATAACACATATATTGTGTTAGTATCGTAATTAGTCACCGAGTTATGCTAATTTGAACATTGTGTAGCTAGTCCATCTAAAAAATACAAATGTTTAGGAAATATGTGTAACGCATGTTCTTTAATACTTGTTAATGTCATGATATTAACATAATATTTATGTTAACAGGTAGAGCCCAATTTGTTCAATATAACTAAGTCCTAATTTGAAACTATTAATTAAATAAATATATGTTATTTAACATAATTTACGCATATTTTGTCATTTTCTTTATTTTGAGATGTAACCTCAGAATGTTCAAATTAGAATACATCAGCAACTAATCAAGATATCAATGCGATATTTATGTTAATATATAGCATATACTTTGTATAACATAACACAGCCCTATATAGAACTATTTCTTATTACAAATATATTTAAACATATTTTACACATATTTCGTCAAGATTGGTATTTTGAGATGAACCCTCAACATGTTCAAACTAGTATACCTCGAACACGATATTGGGGTTAACTGATGGCTTACCCCTTGTAGAATATAGTAAGGAACTAGTTTTAACATTTTCATTATACAAATCTATGTTATATTACATATTTTATGTATTTATTGTCAAAATTGGTATATTTAGATGTACCTCCACCATTTTAATATTAGTATACCTTAGTGACTAATCAAGATATTAACACGATATTGGTGTTAACAGATAGAGTATACTTAGTGGAACATAATAAAATACAAGTTTGAACATTAGTTAATCAAACTATCACGAAAACTACAACTTTTCCCATGCACACCCTGTATAATGTCAATAATGAATTTAATATGGCGGCCATTTTGGATTTCAAAATGGTGTTCCTCACATATTGACTAGAATGTATGAAGCTGTGTGTACTACATATCGTTAAAAAAATCACGAAATATGCGCATATATCCACTTGCATACCCTGAATATGGCCAATAGCTAAATTTGGACGGCGGCCATTTTGTATTTCAAAATGGCGGTCTTTACTGGATATAATCAAACGAAGTATACACTATCTAGTCAAAATGTCACAAAATCTAGCCAAATATTCATAATTAGACCAGACATTATACCAATAATAAATACGAGATGGTGGCCATTTTTGTTTTCAAAATGGTGGCCATCAGCTGACGCTGCTGACGTGTCTTCATTTCTTATATGCATATATATATGAAAAGCTACAAACACACCAAATTTCATGGTTTCATGACAAAGGTTAATGTGAACAATGCAGGTGGGTTGTGGGGGTCTCTTAGCACCTCTAGATCTACTATATTCAACATTGATAACAATGTAAATTAGAGTTAACTCCCCTTTCAAATAAAGCAAAATGAGACGTCATATATACGACATCATATTTATAACATCACAAATATGAAAGGTTCCCATGATTCATTCAGAATGTCAAAAATTCAATAGTACCACTATTAGGGTCTGGAGCTATATATCACAGTTGTGAGTTGTCTGCTGGTAAAAAAAATGTCATTATATGTTGTTGATGATGTTAGTTATTAATTGTTTGTTAGTTATTAATAGTTTCTTCAAATTCGGAGATAAAATATACATTATTTAGTCAAAATAGTATGAAAACTGTACAACTATTTACATATTAATCTGATATTTAATTAATTTGGTTATGGCGGCCATTTTGGTTTTCAAAATGGTGGTTATTATGGATGTGTTGATATGTAACTGGACATTGTGAAACAAAATGTACAATTTCTAGATGAGATATCCCGAAAAGAACACACATTATAGCATATAAACCAATGATATTGCGATTAATGAATTTTCTATGGTGGCCATTTTGGATTTAAAATACCGGTCCGCAGCACAGTCTGTTGACGTGTCTTCATTTCTTATATGACTATATATATGAAAGGCTACATATACACCAAATCTCATGACTTTATGAAAAATTGAACAATTCGGGTGTTTTTTGTCTCTTAGCCGCTCTACTATAAGCGGTTCAAAAGATGGCAAATTGAACTACAGAAAAAGCGTGCACTTTCACCACTTTAGTGTGGCATTCACTTTTCGACTAGTTTAACATAGTTAGTTTTCATATTCAATGTTCAAAATGTTATTTTAAGTCAGTATTAAATCATACTCAAAAGACAGGAGATGATATCAGGAGCAATGAGCCAATATAGATTGATTAGTAAGTACAATATTACCATTAATTCAAAATGGTCATTTTAAGCCAAAATCTATAGTTAGTAGTTAAATACAGGACAAGATAGAAAGCCCATAACACGGTATATTATAGTTAAAGGTGTGTATATCAAGATACAATGACTACTTTTTTAGGGATAATAACATATTAAAGGGGCAAGATCATACTTGCACGTATTTAATCATAATTTTTTAATATTTATTTTATTTTTCTATATAATATTAGCAGTTAGTAAAAAAATATTTAAAAAATATACCATAAATATATAACGCTACATCGCCAATGTAAAACTAGAGTATTTCCCCATCTAAATATAGACTAGCCGACTAGACTACCAGCATGTGACGAGGTCGATCATTGACGACCGTCAATGATTGTTTTTAGAGGGGGTACATGCATTTGGTTAGGAAATACATATATTTCTCGAGGATTATAAAATCTGAAAAAATTACCTCATGTCGGGGAAAGATTGTTCTTTCAGAATATGTAATAACCCCGATAGTGACCATTTTCCCCTATGCAAGTATGATCTTGCCCCTTTAACTAAACTTCAGTCTGGTTTCATGCCCGGTGACTCTACAGGCTATCAATTAATATCACTATATAATGTTATTGCCAAAGCGCTGGACGAGGGTGAGGAAGTAAGAGCTGTTTTTTGCGATGTAAGTAAGGCATTTGACAAGGTTTGGCATAAAGGGCTAATATATAAATTAAAATTGTATGGGATAAGAGGTAATTTACTTAATTGGTTTACCAGTTATTTAGAAAATCGTTCACAGCGGGTAGTTATTCAAGGTACTAGATCTACTACTAAATACATAGAAGCAGGTGTGCCCCAAGGGTCAGTACTAGGACCGTTATTATTTTTAGTCTACATAAATGACATAGTGGAAAATATCAATTGTAACATTCGCCTTTTTGCTGATGACACTTCCATCTATATCACTGTCGATAACCCAACTACTACAGCCAATACTCTAAATACCGATCTAAACACTATTTCTAAATGGGCGGAGAAATGGCAGGTAAATTTTAATCCCAAAAAAATGAATGTATACTTTTCACTCGGAAACAACACCCAAGTCCAAAAATACCTATAATGATGCAAGGAAATATAATCACAGAGGTAAACTATCATAAACACTTAGTATAGGTCTTACCTTTCAATCAAATGGTTCATGGGATACGCATATTGTAGATCTAATAAGAAAAGTAAGTCCTCTGATAAATTGCCTTAGGAGTTACAAATACCGCTTATCCCGCAGGACACTAGAAACTATTTACAAATCATTCATCTTGCCAATATTTGATTACTGTGATTTTATATGGGATAACTGTAATAACGAACATCAAAAATTGTTGGAAAACCTTAATTTGGATTGTCTCAGAACGATATGTGGTGCTACACGAGGCACAAGCCACAATAAGTTGTATATAGAAACTGGTTTTATACCTCTCGTAGAAAGACGATATGCACATAAACTGGCAATTACAAGATTAAAACTAATGCTGTTCCCTCATATTTGTTAGATCTAGTTCCTAATGCTAACAGTCAAACCTCCAGATATAACCTGAGAAATGCTGATGCCCTACAAGAGATTAAATGTAAAACTAGATTATACTGTAATTCCTTTCTACCAGCCTCTGTACGCTTGTGGAATTCACTAGCGGAAAGCGTCCAAAACTCGCCTACTTTGGGTAATTTCAAGACTGCTATTAAAACAAGACACAGCAGTATTCTGTATTTTGACTTAGACTATGGCCAGCGATTTTCTCAAATTATCCATGCTAGACTCCGTCTTGGATGTAGCGACTTAAATAGTCATCTTTTCGAAAGACATTTATCCACTAACCCATTCTGCTCTTGCGGCCATGCCCCCGAAACCCCGCTCCACTATTTATTCATTTGCTCAAAGTATGATCACTTGAGAAGTAACTGTTATTTCTACACTAAAGGGCACAACCTAAATTCATCTCTCTACGGTAATAAATTATTATCAACTGATACTAACAATGTCATCCTAAAATCCATTCATTATTTTATATCCAAATCGGGTAGATTCTGCCCAAACTGAACTCCATTTTGTAAACTCGGCTTGCTAATATTACTTATTAAGCAAACAATTAACATAGACTAGGTTCGTTGGGGCCATCAGATATATTTCACATATAAATGTTTATGATTATATTATTATGTTTACTATGTATGGGAGCTGCACTTATACAAGTCAAACTGGCTTTTGTGCCAATCCTTTTGTTTGTTTCGAACAACAACAACAACAAAAAAAAAAATATGTTTAAACCACTGACCATAGCCCGTGTAGGTCATAGTGTCATTGTGTATCATTGCATGCTTTCTGCAAATGTCTCCCGAACGTAACGCAGAATTCTCAGTGTTGGCCCGCACAGAAAGAAAATCGTTGCGAATCCTATTACCTATGGATATTGGTCCTTAAACACAGCACATGCTATTCATATTACAGGCAAAACTGTCCAGCACCACACATTTATTGTACAGCAAAATAACGTTTGTGTCCCGAAATTTGTCCTGAACATAACGCTTTTGATAATGGCATTAAATACAACTCTGTGCATGAAATCTTGCAACATAAACTAACGTAAATTTAGGAAAATATGTCTATATTCAGTTTTTGTTGATTATATTAATACTGTATGCTATATATATTTAGTTTAACAATACTTATTGAGGATTGGTGTAAAATAAAGTGTGAACATGGAAAACAAAATTACCACAATCTGATTGTGTTGGTGTTTAAATATTAAACAAATATCAGATGTTAAAAACAAACTTGAATCAGCCTTTTGTCTTATGAAACAATGAAAAATAAGGCCTAGAATGAAGAAGGTCTATCCAAAATACAATCTGAAGATGAATATTTCACTATTTGTTTTGGATCATCGTTATGTTTGTTAAACTTTCAATATGAACAGTTCCTGGTAGTAATATATTAGCTAAAACAAATTTACAATAATATATACATTATCAGCATGTTGAAACTTAATACAATATACATATGGTATATTTGTGTTGTACTATACTATATTATCATATAATACTTATTACCTACTGATAACAGATAGTAATTATGTAGATAATGGTCTATTACTATGCCGTATACAGAATATGATTATGATATATACTGAACAGCAAAAGAAACGCGAGATAATTCAACTGTCATTTACATAGTTACCCAAATCAAATTCTTATTGGTCGATATAAATTGATAAATAGGCATCCATGTTTTACATTTATGTTAGATTAAATTCTCAATTACGCAACATTTTCATGTTCTTTTGTCCATTTGGAATCACGTTAAAAAATACATTTGTAAGTGGTTGGTGCATTGCCTAGTTTTTGGACAATAACCAATTGTGTTTTTTCTTGTAACCTCGTACTGACATGGATAATATTACAATTTGGTATGTTGCAGTTAAAACAATTCAGAAAGAAATCTTGTAGAACTTAATACGATGCTTACATTACACATACAGTATCGTCCTATTTATATGTTTGAGATGGCACCCACAACATGTTTAAAGTACTATAACTCAGCGACTAATCAAGATATGAACACGATTTGGGTGATAACAGATAGGGGAAGCTTTGTGGAATATAATTTAGGACTGTTTTGGAACCTTTCGTAATATAGTTTGTAAGATTAGTAAGTTAGGCTTGACCATTGCGATTTCGGAGATTTGGAAACATGTAGTCTATATATATTAGCTTTTGTTAGTATACATGGCACTTCTGTAAGTTTTATTCTAAAGCAAAGTAGTATAGATTACCACTATATAATACAATCATACAATTCAGTATAATATAATTGCAATGCGTCTGAAAAGAATACCTTGCAGAACATAATGTACGCATCATATTCATAGGTCGTCAAATTGGTATTTTTTAAATACCCCTCGCCATGTTCAAAGTAGCATAGCTCGGTGAATAATCATGGTATGAACACCATACTTGTCTTTCTAGATTATGTGGTACTCTGTAGAATATAATTATAAACTTTTTTGAAACCTTTCATGATCATGAAGTATCGTGCTGTAAGAGAAACATTTGTATCAAAACCATGGTGTTAAAAAACAAAAAACAAAACACTTATAACTTAAGTTATAGTCTATGTACATAATTTAGTATATGTATTTACACTGTAACATGTCTATCACAATTAATTTTTAAAAAGTAGTTTAGTTAATATAGAAAGGAAATGTGTCTGAAGTGAAACAGTGCAAGGGGAGTGAAAAATAAATGAACGCCAGTAGGTGAGGAACTGAGATGATCTTTTAGTGGTTACAACTTAGTAAGTATGATGCAATAAAATAGTGAAGATGAAGTTTTACCATTCATTTAATTTGTAAATAAACATTTAAATGCAACAAGTAAATTACTCATATGAATACAACCACAGTTGATTGACCTACCGGTATTTAATTGATAAGCTGGTTAATCATACTACGTATTTACATTGAAAGGACGTGTATTAAATAGTTATACTTGTAATTTAGATAGGGGAGTGATCTGAATCTGGATGGGGAGTGAAATGAGTCTAGAAGATCATAATAATATTAAAAGATAATGTCCTTTAAAAAATACTATTCATTTCATGCAATCAGTAAACTAGTTATCAACTATTGCAAATAACGTGTCATAATGCAAGTGTATTCCTTTCTTTTATTCATTAATTGCAATGCCTATGTCATTCTAGATAATAGTGCACTTACTTTAAATTAAATGGCCGTGTATTAAATAGCTATACTCGTAATTTAGATAGGGGAGTGATTTGAGCCTGGGGGGGAGTGATTTGAGCCTGAGGGGAGTGAAATGAGCCTGGGCAGGGGAGTGATTTGAGCCTAGGCCCAAATCACTCTAGAGTGATCTGAGCCTAGGCTCAAATCACTCTAGAGTGAAATCTGAGGGGAGTGGTTTGAGCCTGCTACACCGGGTGGCAGGTGACATGGCGTTTAACGTTGAAACAATCGAGTACCCGCCCGCCCTCGGGCTATCGCTCCTCACCCGAACACGATATTTGGACAAGTTAGAATTATGTGGTCTAGTTGTCGATCCATATATATTTAAGCTTACGTTGTGGTCTAGAAACAGCGAACTTTGGCTTTTACCGTGCACGGAACAATCGTTTCCATTGACGACGCCATGTTGAATAGAATAAAATAATCTGGTGACGTCAAGAATCCCATTGTTTTGCCACGAGTGACGTCACATGCAAGGCCTCAATACACCTAAATACAGTTCTGCCTTATATGGGAGAAAACACACTGAGCGAAAACGAGGCTACTCGGCCAGCAGGTAAACGAGGCGACGGAGCGGCAGTTTGCTATCATTTTCACATATAAGTAGTACGTTTTTGTACTGTTGTGTTGTCGTGAACTTAGCAAAGCATAAATTTGCAACTTTGTGCTTTTGTTAACTTGTAAGCATATATAATTTTAAAAGTACACTTTAAAATAAATATTGAATTTATTTACCATAAAAATCGACTTTTGCAAAAGGCCACAGCGGACTCTTCACGCTATGTACAGCGGTGATCCAGTACACGGTAGCAGACAAAATAAAGTTCACTTTTGTCCACAAATTAACAGCCGTGTACGTTTTCATTATAATAGAACCAGAAGAATTATTAAAAAATACACCCGATCGAAATGTCAGCAACAATTAATTATCAATATTAATTATCATATGCATGTATATAAAGGTATATAGAGTACGGAAATATAATTACTAGTAGTAATTTAGTCTTAGAATATCAAGAAATACGTACATCATATGTTATTTTATTTTTTATATGGCAAGAATTTGGCCTCCAGAAGAATTAGACAAATAAACTATTTTAATTGATGCAGTTTCTTAATTAATTGTTAAGAATATATATTAATTCATGGATCACCTTTACGATTCAGCACAACATTTCCCCCGTAATTCGTCAAACACCCGGCAAATCCATAAATATAAATATAAAACACACACACAAAAACATGGCTCTTATCTATCTAACTCAGACAACAAGGTTGACCTCATTCATATATTGTATTAAATATTGTTGTAAGTTAGAAACAGTGTATAAAGTGCCTCTAAAAGGGACATTATTACCGGGATACTATTGTTGAAATATGTTCAAATTTAGAAACACTGTTCGATGGATGTCTGGTTTTGGCAGTTGGTGCAGTAGCCTAAAGTAGGTCAGAGCCCGTGTGTATTTATCGTCGATTCGCAGCACTTCTGGGACGTTTATAATAAATGTTCTTAAATATTTGATGACATCAGTCACCAATTATGATTCCTTAATGTATTATAAAGATATACAATGGAAAAAAATATGATGAAAACATGAATAAGCATACCTAAAAAAATATTTTCAGTCCGTACCCAGGACATTTTCGGAAATGTATCACCAAATGATAACACCGCTAGGCTTTGTTTACCTGAATATGCAAATTTTCCAAGATGGTAGCGGAACAGTATTTAGGTGTATATATTGTACCGGAAGTGACTGTTCGTGACGTGTATGACATGTGATGCAACGTCATTCTCAAGTTTATATATAGATATCGGGAATTCCATAATTTTTCAAGCAGACGTCAACAGACGTCAACAGACGACGTTGACAGACGTATTGAGATAGTGTACATGTTGTGCTAAAGTATTATATGATACTAATAAATATATAATTTATCAAATGTTACATTAAATACAAGTTGGCATACTTACTGCTTGTTGTTAGCAGTGGCACCATCGACTCTATTCCGCCATCAATGCCAGAAAAGCTTGGTGACTCGCCCATTAAGTCGATGATTTTTGTAGTAGCCTCACTTGGCTTTGGTGGTGGAGGACCTCCTCCGGTTTTCTTCTGCTTTTTACCATAATCGGTAAAGATTTGTTTAGCTTTTCTGGTCATATTGGTGTATTTCTCCCTGACCTCCTCAATCGACCTTGGAGCGACCCCCTTCAAATTAAAGGGGCAAGATCATACTTGCATAGGGGAAAATGGTCACTATCGGGGTTATTACATATTCTGAAAGAACAATCTTTCCCCGACATGAGGTAATTTTTTCAGATTTTATAATCCTCGAGAAATATATGTATTTCCTAACCAAATGCATGTACCCCCTCTAAAAACAATCATTGACGGTCGTCAATGATCGACCTCGTCACATGCTGGTAGTCTAGTCGGCTAGTCTATATTTAGATGGGGAAATACTCTAGTTTTACATTGGCGATGTAGCGTTATATATTTATGGTATATTTATTTTTTATTTTTTTACTAACTGCTAATATTATATAGAAAAATAAAATAAATATTAAAAAATTATGATTAAATACGTGCAAGTATGATCTTGCCCCTTTAACACATCTCGCTATTTCCGACCAGATTTCTGTCTTTTTCTTGTTAGACACTTCATTGCTATGCTTACTTGTCAGCACAGCATAGTGCTCCTCAAACATGGACTGTATGACATTTTCCTCATCTGTTGAGAAGTTCTTATTTCTTTTTTTCTTATTTAATTTCTTCAAAGTGTTCTCCATGATTTTTGATCGAATAAATTTAGCTATAGGAATTGATGCATTTGGGATACAACTAATAATATATATTAGGCAAACTAAATATTATAAGCTAGATTTACTTACTGAATACAAATTTGAGTGCTCAATTATTATTTATTATTATCATTATTAATTATTATTATTACTATTATTTTTATTATTATTAACATCATCATTAATATTATTATTATTATTATTATTATTATTATTATTATTATTTATTTATTTATTTATTTATGTATTTATTTATTTATTTAATTATTTATTTATTTATTATTAATTAATTATTTATTATTATTATTATTATTAATAATGTATTATTAATATTATTATTATTTTGTTTTTAAATATTTATTATTATTATTATTATTATTATTTTATTTTTATTATTATTATTATTACTATTACTATTATTATTACTATTATTATTATTAGTATTACTACTATTACTACTATTACTATTATTATTATTACTATTATTATTACTATTATTGTTACTATTATTATTATTTTATTATTATTATTATTATTATTATTATTAATATTTTTTATTATTACTAAAACATATTGGGGGTCCCTGCCTCCATAATTCTTTAATATGTTCTTTCCACATTTGCACAGCTATACTATTCTATTGGGTTTGTTTAATGGTATTCGATTTTGAAGCATTGTAATAACTGTTCTGCTATTATTATCATTCCTATGCGAGTAAATCATATGACAGATTTCTGTCTTTTTCTTGTTAGACACTTCATTGCTATGCTTACTTGTCAGCACAGCATAGTGCTCCTCAAACATGGACTGTATGACATTTTCCTCATCTGTTGAGAAGTTCTTATTTCTTTTTTTTCTTATTTAATTTCTTCAAAGTGTTCTCCATGATATTATTATCATTCCTATGCGAGTAAATCATATGTAATAATACCATATTAAAGTTTAGTCTTTCCTGGTTACTTTGAATGTTGAATTATATAAGTTGTTGTTAATGTGACGACAGTATGTTCGTTTTTGTAAAAGTGAGCAATAGTCATCTGAACAAATCCGTTACTTTATCATAGCAAATCATGTACATAATTCTGAACAAATCAACTCTCGTTGTGACATAGTCGACACCCTGTGATACTGTTGAAATATGGATGTAATTGTTTGAAGACGACTAAAAATAAATCAATTTAAATGGGACCATTTGAACTTTTACAGGTTACACGTTACATCTAGTATAATATTTTGGCCAAGAAAAAAATAACTAAATATGCGGCGATCATGCCTCAGACTACTTGTGGAAGTGACGTCAGAAAACATAGTGCTCTCCTATATATGCTGTGGCTTGCTTGCAGGTACACGTTTTATATATTTTTTCAGGTGGAACATAAGATGAGACTCCATAGTTTCTGTGGAAATGGTTTATTTGTCAATTGATTGAACAGTGGTGTGTCTGGACCCCCTAGTTAACAAAGCCAAGTTCACAGCTTTCAAGTGCAAATAGGTCACCCCAAACCAGCACCTTGTTTACCTTCGCAACAGCCGGAAAAGTAGTTGGTGTTTGTACCCTCAAAATGTCAGCAAATGTGTACCGAAGAAGAAGGAAACTATCAAGCAAATACAAATTAATATACAGTGTACTCCGGTTATCTCAAACTGCTGGGGTCCATCAATCTATTTTGAGATAAGCGGATGTTTGAGATAAGCGGACTAACCTGTTCTCCAGTCAGGAGACTCCAGTCTCAAAACACAACACAACACGTAAAGACTGATCCAGAACTGGCAGAAGCATTCACGCAATATTTAATGACATATTTATTTATACATATGTATGTAGATAAAATATGATCATACGATCATACAATCATTTAAATATGGACATGAGGTGTCAAAAACAAGGCAAGATAACAAACATCCCGACAATGGACGTGCATCTACCCGGTACATGTTTGAAAACACAATCTGACAGTACGTAGTAAGCCAGCCGCCATTGCTCAGTGACATGTAAAAGTTGGAATTGGTGTAACTTATATATTTGATTTACTATGATTTTTTGAGTTTGTACTAAATAGTGATAAACAAAGAAGGACATTAATTGTGGTCTGAGGCCATCAAGTTCGTGGACCAGTAAGAAGTCAGCGATTGGTCGAAAATATCATGTGACATATTTGTAGCAGACAACAAATTGTTTATATGTTTTCTTTAATATATATCTACACTTATTTCTTGGTAGGTACATTGGAGATCATGTTTATGCAGCTTCACATGTATGACATAAATTATCAGTTGTTTTCACGTTAATTTAATCACTCAAAAACGTCTGCTACAAAATATATCACAGTGTTTATAGTAGAGCAGCTGAGACCCATATTTTTGAAAAGGGTGCAACCGGAATTACAACATTGTCTATCATATATCAAAATGTTCATCTGAGTGTGTAGTTTATGAAAACCAATGATGACATTGCGGCAAGTTGGTGCGGGCCGAGATATTGACCCTTATTTGGGGGTACCCCCACCCATATTTTTGGGTGAATTAAATCTCATGTAATCAACATAAACAGTCACACTATCCTTATTATTTGCTTAAAACAGCTGAAATTGTGTGATGTTGTATATATTGTACCATTTCATATTGTGATTTAACTTTATTACAAAACTTTAGCATAACAAGAGTTATTGCCCTTGCTAAAGTTCAATTTACTGGATTTTACCTTTCAAATACATACCGGTTGTCGCATGGGCCAACTCAAAATATTATATTCATAGTACGTTTTAAATCACTTTTCTATTCACTAGAAACATCATTCCAAATAGTAATGTCAATAGAAGCACTGAAATATAAATGTATGAGTTCCTAAAAGGTTTGAAAAAAGTTGATTTTTTTTACAGAAAATATTTTTTCCGCCAATACTTACAAAATGGAAACCTATGTTCCTACTTGCTTTATTATTTAATTTGTATGGTTGAAGTTTGACAACATCTTGTTCCAAGACTTAATATTATATTTTTAAACAATTCTGAAAAATAAAACAAGAGTTATTCCCCTTGCAAATATTTTTTTTTTCGATTTAGACTTCAAATACATATCGACTGTGTAGCAGGTAAATTCAAAATAATATGCTCATAATGTGTTTTATATCACATTTATTTGCACTAGAAACATTATTCCAAATAGTAATGGCAAAAGAAGCAGTGAAATATAAATGTGTACGTTTTAAAACAAAATTAAAAAGTCGATTCTTTAAAGAGAAATATTTGTCTATGCCAATACTTACAAAATGGAAACATATGTTCATACATGCTTTGTTTTTTTAAATTTTTACGGTTGAAGTTTGACAGTATCTAGTTCCAAGACTTTATATTATATTCAAAATCAATTCTGAAAAATATAACCGGAGTCATTGCCCTTGCAAAGTTCAATTTATTCAATTTATAGTTCAGGTAATACATATCAACTGTGTAGTGGGTCAATTCAAAATAATATGCTCATTGTGAGTTTTATATCACCTGTATTTGCACTAGAAGCATAATTCCAAATAGGAATGTCAATAGGTACACTGATCCACAAAGATTTGTGAAATAATGTTTACAAAAAGTAAAACTTATCTTTAGAGAAATCATTTTCAAGACAATGGCTACATGGAAACATGTTATACTTGCTTTATTATTTCATGTTTAGTAGAAATTTAGCATGATTGTCATGTTCCAAGATATGATATGATATGTTTAAACAATTCTTAAAAGATAAAACATAAATTATTACCTTGGGTTAAGTTCAATTTATTTAATTTACGTATCATGTGTATACAGAGCGGAGTTGGTCAACTCAAAATATTATATTTTCTATCACATTTCCATTCAGTAGACACACAATCCCAAATAGTAATGTCAGTGGGACCAAATAAATGCAAAGATGTCTTGTGAAAATAAAAGTTTGGAAAAGGTAAAAATATCTCTTAGAGAAACAACTTTTAAGACATTAGTTTCACGGTCAAAATATATGTTCATACTTGCTTGTAAGTTTCAATTGAAACAGTTCACCTTTCGCAATTATGTCATGATCAATGCCGCACTACATACATGTACTACACTGATTCTGAATATTAAAACAAGTTCATGCCCACAACAAGTTTCGATTTGTCGATTAATAGCTTCCCAAATATTGATGTTGATATATCAAAAGAAGTTGAGACATAATGTTGTAAATTAAGTAGACATGGAACAGTACATTTTTATTGTAAAATAATTGTTAAAAATTTGATTGCACTATTTTCTGTTGTTGTTACTAACTACAGTCAAGTGTCCAAGCAGTTCCAGTGAACGGGTTGGAGCAAAACTTTCCATCTAAATCCTCCACTAATGCTTCACAGCTGCACACTACCGTACAACACTGATAATGTATGTGTAAAATTAGCACACAATAATGTTTTATTGAATGGACTTACAGAGTCATGAATGGAAATATGGACATTATGCCATACCATCGGCTGATAACATGTCACATTGTCAGAGGTTTATTGCCAGACAATACTGTTCAGCTTTTTAATGATGAAGACTGTTGAGGGATACACTTTTCTATAATTCATGGCACCAATAAATATCATGTATTGTTCAAAGTGCTTCTGGGTCAGTTCAGATGCTCCTAAATATGACAAATCATTATGCTTCTGTGTGATTTCCCATGACCATAGAAAGAGTTGGTCATATATATTGCATCATGTAAAATTATCATCAGGATCAGGCTTCCCGGAAGAACAGTCAAGAACAGGGATGTGTCACAGCAAATTGGAATGTTTCAGGATCAGGTTACATATGCAGCCAGCCAACAAATAGATGGTGCTGGTAGGTAGTTCAGTATGATGGTGAATGACAAGAATATCTGCATCTGTGTTAGATACAATGATTTTGTCAGCAGCACTTAGAGAATCTTCAATGATTCAAACAATGATGCCTCCCAATTGTTTGATCATACTATAGAACGAACATTGACAGTCGCATTTTACTTCAACTTAAACTGATAATAAATCTTACTTTTACCATTATTGCACATATTTTAGAAATTCAGAACTTGGTAAGCTCAAGAATTGTTTCCCCGTTTGCTGGAAGTCATTAAAACTGGATACTTGTTCACTGTAGTGCATATTTTAGATACTTGCCAAACACAACAGAATTACCAAATTTATACTCTGCACACCATTGAATATTATATAAGACATTGTTCATTGTTCATGAACCTTCTGCAGAACATGTGTGTCCCTCAACAGTCTTACCCAACAAGAAACTTCCTCTGGCAGAAAACGTTTCCTGCCATCTTGTTCTTAATGTTTGTTTAGCAGCTTCTTGTATGGCATAATTAATGTACTGCTATTGGAATGATGACTGTAAATCCATTTTAGATTCATTAAGAAAGAGATCTTGAGTATTCTTCTTCAAGAACAATAATGAGATAGTCACCAGCAGCCCCAGAATGAAATAATAAAGCAAGTATGAAATATTATTTCCACCTTATTACTATTGTCTTGAAAATACATAAATATTTACCTTTTCCAAACTTTACTTTTCATACAACATCTTTACATAAGTAAGTGTTCCTCTGGATCGTTCTAGTGAATAGAAATGTGAATAGAACTTGCTATGAATATCATATTTTTAATTTGCCCACTATACAGTCAATATATAGCTGAAACCTGAAACTCTAATAAAATTGAACACCCGCAAGGGATATAACTCTTATATTATTTTCAGAATTGTTTTATAATATAATATTAGGTCTAGGGACATGACAATGGCAAATTTCAACTATAAAAAAAAAAAAGAGTATGTTTGAACGGATATTTCCATGCAGCCATCTTCTGAAAAATTATTTCTTAAAAACATTTGTTTTACCTTTTCCCAACTTTTTTTTTCACACATTATTTTTGCCTTTAAGTCTCCCTATTGACATTCTAATTTAGACCTATGCTTCTAGTGCAAATAAATGTGATATAAAACTAACTATGAGTATACTATTTTGAATTGGCCCACTCCACAGTCGACATGTATCTGAAATTTATAAATTGAACTTTAGCAAGGGCAATAACTCTTGTTATACTTTTCAGAATTGTTTAAAAATATAATATTTAGTCTTGGAACAAGATATTGTCAAACTTCAACCATAAAAATTAAATAATAAAGCAAGTAGGAACATAGGTTTCCATTTTGTAAGTATTGGCGAAAATAATATTTTCTGTAAAAAATAAACTTTTTTCAAACTTTTTAGGAACTCATACATTTATATTTCAGTCCTTCTATTGACATTACTATTTGGAATGATGTTTCTAGTGAATAGAAAAGTGATTTAAAACTTACTATGAATATAATATTTTGAGTTGGCCCATGCGACAACCGGTATGTATTTGAAAGGTAAAATCCAGTAAATTGAACTTTAGCAAGGGCAATAACTCTTGTTATGCTAAAGTTTTGTAATAAAGCTAAATCATAATATGTAATGGTACAATATATACAACATCACACAATTTCAGCTATTTTAAGCAAATAATAAGGATAGTGTGACTGTTTATGTTGATTACATGAGATTTAATTCACCCAAAAATACGGGTGGGGGTACCCCCAAATAAGGGTCAATATCTCGGCCCGCACCAACTTGCCGCAATGTCATCATTGGTTTTCATAAACTACAGACTCAGATGAACATTTTGATATATGATAGACAATGTTGTAATTCCGGTTGCACCATCTCCTTAACTAGAGGACTTTTTGCCAGTCTGCTGCTCTACTATTACATCTAGACGTGCTGTCTGCTAAAAATATGCCCTCTAAAGAGTTTTACTGGTCCACGAACTTGATCGCCGCTCTCGACATGGCAATTTTGATATTTGGAACTGGATACCGGCGATAAGCGGACAGTACCCGCCCGAAAGGCCACACAATACAATGAATATAAGGTAGGCCTATACTTTATTGATGCGAGACGAGAAACGCAGACCTGCCAACCCTTACGGTCTCGCCGTATTATTTTACGGTGAAACCGATAATTTACGGATTTACGGTCAAGTTAAAATTATTACGGTAAAACCATATTTGCCGAGCATGGGTCTTTTCCCCTTTTGTTTGACTTGGCTCTCAACCTCAGCTGTCAAGTTTCCCAATAGGTGACGTCTACATGGGTGTAAGTATACGTAATGCAGCTGTTTTCCATTGCGGAAATGTCTAAGTCACAACTCCCCATTTCCAACTGTGCCTGCGAGCGCATCTTCTCTCTTGTTCGAAAGAACAAGACAGACTTCCGAGGTAGCATGGGAAATGAGACCCTTAAATGCATTGATGATTCTCAAGTCATCAATGTCTGAGGGACCATGCTACAGACCTGCCTACCCGTACAAATTTTGCGTATTTCTTCCCCCATAGAACTTTAAAATACGAAAATACGCCCCTAAGCCATATTATACGAATTTTGGATAATTTTACACCCTTTTCCTTTACAAAAAAAAATGTTTCTTATTATTATGGCTCTGTAAACATGCACACTAGCTGAGACTGTTGCTTGGATCACAAGCGATTTTAACAAATATTTGTAACAAACATGCTGATAAGGGTCCGTTCGCGGCGTCAGTAATAGCGGCCGCACACTAGCGATTTCCGTCGCTGGCCGGCGACTGCGATTTTTAATCTTCTAACCGATCGCACACTATCTAGCATGTTTTGATATTTGGAGCACCGCACACTAGGCGATCGAAATCCAACGGAAATCGCTAGTGTGCGGCCGGTATTACTGACGACACTATATAATTATCGTCATGAATGTACGGATGGTAGGCTACAAGGAACCTCTGAAAAGTCTTAAATGTCGTAGCTTTTGTGTTCAGACCAAACATCGTTATCCGAGTGATTAACATTGCGATTTATTTGAGCATCTCTCTTCAAAAGGAAACCACGTAGATATGTTCAAACCGAAATCAATCGGGGACACTGCTCTACGATAATAGCTTCCCGAAACTATTGCTCCCTTAGACTGATTCCAACGCATTTCTGTTAGTAAAGGATATATAAAACATAAACCGCATAATTGTTTGTCCGTATATATACGTAGACATTACTAGACCACCACGTGCATTTTCAGTGTGAACACCTACGTATAACCTACGTGAACCTGTGCGATTAGTCTCATTAGACATCGCTATTCTCTGCATAAGCACCTAGATTTAGTTAGGCTACTATTCAAACAATATAGATATCGGGATATACGCAAAATGAAAGTCAATGGGTCTGATGAGGAAGAATGAAAATGTACCAAGTGTGCGCCTTTGGACAAGCAAAACACCTTAACAGCGGACAACCATGTAGAATGTTAATAACACCTTTTTTAGGATTCAATGTCGCCAACAAAACTACAAAATAAACTGCTATTAGATACTGACACTATTAATGCGTGTTCATGTGTGCCTGCAGTGTTTCTAGTAAATTAGAATAACTCGTGGTATTCATAAACTAAGTTTAAGTACGCTGGATTTATCTAGCACATGTTTTATCGCTGGTTCGGCGAATGGCGCGAAAAGACAAGGCACGTGATGTCTGCTGTTACTGAGCCACGCTTGGAACATGCTCCTGAACGAAAGAATATTCTTTGGTCACTGTTTTCCGTGTATAGGCTACGTTTTCCATATAGCAAGTACATGTATATTCATTTGTTAACTTACTAGATCTAGTAGCAAATCTCGGTAGCAAACCACACTGGTTACGTTTTACAATGAGGTTTTCTTTTCACATCAGTAGGCTAGTAATAGTATCCATTCAGTTCAGATGGATTTATTTTTCAAAACTTTTTAATGAAGCATCATTACATCTGTTCAATCTGGTTATTAAATGGTGTATTCTCCCAGTACATTTTAAATGAGTGAAAGGGGACAACATTTGACATAAATTGAAACTTATCTGAGCGTGGTAGAATCGTTTCAGAGGCAGATAACTCGCGATGGTGTAATCTTATTTGAAGGTGTATGTTCAAATCCAAATTTGTTAATATTTTTTTTTATAGATTTTTTTATAGATTTGTGTGTGTGTGTGTGTGTGTGTGTGTGTGTGTGTGTGTGTGTGTGTGTGTGTGTGAGAGAGAGATTAAAACATGTGAGTAGTGAAGTAATGACAGTTCTGGCGCAACTATTCCCTATATAATTAATACCAATTAAACTGCTCCTCCTAGACGCTCCTCATTGGAAATGATGAGCTATTATGCAACACGGAATATAGAAACGTACTACTATACGTGTGTTTGCATAGGAATGTACTATAGTAACGTGTGTATTTTAAAATAATTAGTGTTATTAATTGCTAATGTAAATTGCATAGCCTCTTAATTAGTCAAGCGAAAGCTCTTGGAATGCAATGGGAACGCCCTCTCTAACTAGGTCACGGATAGCGTCACCTAGCGCCATTTTGAAAATATATGAAAAGATGTTTCAATTTTCAATATAATTTTATTCTCCCCGTGCATGCGGAACGAACGCGGGTCGGGGAACCATCCCGCGTCCGCTCTTACAACATTATTTATACATGTATTTACAATTCTTCAACATCAGTCGCTTTTATCCATGAATTGAATTTCTTGGACCAGTTTAGCCATTTTACGTAATGTTCTCTGTTCTGTCCTCTCCCTCTAGTCTTTATAACCGTCTCCACTTTCCACGTATCATCTTCTCTGACGTCTATGACTTGGAGCTCTGATTGGTAGAATGTCCCCTGGATTTCATCTCCATCATAATCGTTGACTTTATAAATAGGTATCCCACCTCTCCTATATCTTTCGGATATAGTAAATATCTCTCCAGTCCACTTCTCGTCATATTCCCGAGAAAATACATTTCTGAGATGCGACAGTCTCACACGATCGCCCACTTTAAACCGGAAGGATGCTCCGGCATTCGTCTGTTTGTTCTTCGGCCAATACATTTTCCACCATATGTCGGTCTCTTTTTTCTTATCAACCTTAGATGGAGCCATCCCTATTGTCCTGTGATAGGTCTGGTTGTAACTGGCTGCAAACTTCTGTAAGTGGTCTACATATTCGTAGGATTGTTTGTGAGTGAAGTAACGATAGAGTCTGGTCTTGATAGTCTTCAATACTCTCTCGGCTACAGCGGCTTTGGTTTCGTTGTTAGTGAGCAAATGCTTGATATCCCATTTCTTCAGTAAACTTTGTACTACTTTAGCCCTAAACTCTTGACCTCTATCCGTCCTCAATCGATGAGGTTGTCGCCCCTCTTGTAAAATATCTCGCAGAGCTTCTGACACAGTCTGTCCTTTCTTATCAGTGAGAGGTCTCAGCCATAGGTGTTTGGAGAAGACATCGATGACCACCAGGACGAAAGTGTAGCCATGGTTTGACTTGGCAAATTTCACCATATCCATGAGATCGGCCGACCACTGATCATCTATTCCAGTGACCATAATTCTATTCCTCTTGAAACTTCTCCTCACTGGTTGTTGTAAGCTGTAAGGTTCCTGTCTCTGAAGCCACTTCCTAATCTTGTATTTACCAAGCACATACTTTCCAGATTTTCTCACGTATCTGTACAGTTTATCGGGTCCAGAGAAACTTGCTGGATTGGCAGGATTATAGTAGATATCCTTCAGATAATCTTCCCAGGTAGACATGATGCTTACACATCTAGTTCACCACGACCTATGTACAAGAAGATATGGAACAATGTCTTATATACTAAACACCGTCTTCGGTGTCGTCCTCATCAGAGTCTTCCTCATCAGATGCACTGTCATCCTCGACCATATCTAGATCCATATACAAAAGAATATCTCGTAATATAGGTCTCCACAACAGTTTAAGTTTTCTATGTATCCCACTACCATTAGGGTAGAGGTCTGGATCTGCTTTCTTCAATTCGTTGAGAAGAGGTCTGAATAGGGGACTATCCATGAAATAGACACAACCCGTTAATACTCTAACGAGTTTGTCTATATAGTCTGCTTTCCATAGTTTTTCCATCTTCTGTTTTATCCATGCAGCAGGCTTCCCATCTTTCTCATATTTCTGTCGCTTTTCCTTCATGTCATCTCTCTCATTATTCACTACGGTTTGCCATACAACATCAAATCCGGCAGTTTCCCATCTTACATCATTATCAGAGTGTGTCTCATCGGACAATTTGGATATTTTGGTATGACTGACATCTTCGATACTTGCATCATGCTGCCTCTTCGAGGGCAATGATACTTGACTTTCAGGACACCATTTCTTGACATGTCTCTGCAAGTCGTGAGTATCTTGAAATATGAGTCCGCAATCATCGCAGGAAGACATTTCTGAGAGCTCTTCTTCACACGTCTGTTCACTTTGACTGCTTGAATCAAACTGAGGTATGGATGATGCTTCCACCCTATTTATAGGTTTTTCAGTAAAGGCATTGGGCTGTAGCCTGTCTTGAGTTGAAGTCATTGGCTTCAAATCCACTAACATATAGCCATAGGGGTGTTGTGTGGCATCTTCAAACTGCTTCATGAATAGTTGTGAATTGCTTGGATACATTTGTCGAGCCAGAGTCATGACGGGTTGCATGTCCACGGGATTGTTGAACAAGATGAGATAGTGGCAGTTTCGTCTTTGAGTGGGATCCTTGCTATAATACAAGTTCTGATTAAGAGAAATAATGCTCAAATTCCTATGATGACTTCCTTCTGTAAACAAGTCATTGATTCTATAGTCTTTACTGGCTGTGGACATGAGATCATCCATTACTATCAGATTCTTCACACGTGGGTCCAAGTAGCTATCCTTCTCCAAGTCTTGAGGTATCCCTTGTACAAACTCGACTGAGGGTCTGACAGTCCTCTGAACTTCATTATAAAGCGGCTGCCACCTTCTATACAACCAGATGATTCGTTGTGGTGGTAAGTCAATTCTATGTTCTTGCAGTATTTCTTTCACCAAATATGTCTTTCCACAAGATGTAGGTCCACTCACAATCATGGTAAATGGATGTTGAAGTTTCTTAAACGATGTCTCTAGGGGTGGTAGACCCTGTGGTGGTGGTGGTGGTGGTGGTGGTGGTGGACCTTGTGGTGGTGGTGGTGGTGGTGGTGGTAGTAGTAGTAGTAGTAGTATAATATTGAACGACTTGTTTTTGTACACATTAAACAGCCAGATCGGTATCCAATTAAAGAGACAAGATCATACTTGCACGTATTTAATCATAATATTTTAATTTTTATTTTATTTTTCTATATAATATTAGCAGTTAGTAAAAAAAATAAATATATATACCATAAATATATAACGCTACATCGCCAATGTAAAACTAGAGTGTTTCCCCATCTAAATATAGACTAGCCTATTATTCTAAATATAAACTATCCCGCAATGCCTACTGGGTATATCAACACATAGTAAACAAACTGGTCACGCGACTGAGCATCAGAACCGCTT
>Ga0256844_10000146_pt1 | contig 28840 bp, 53 predicted proteins | sample MusselsmetaG_FD_189100 | JGI IMG/M metagenome (GOLD analysis project Ga0256844, IMG submission 189100) | Mussel associated microbial communities from hydrothermal vent at the East Pacific Rise, Pacific Ocean - Mussels | ecosystem: Host-associated > Mollusca > Shell > Unclassified ... | reverse complement strand
TAGCCTTATCAAATGGAATAGTTTGTATAAAGATATATGTATTATATCCTTTAGCAGTAACACTTTTTACTAAGTATTCTTGCCCAGCTCTATATACACCATTATTACTTTCAAGAATTCGTACTACTTCGCCTTTTCTAGCACTTTCTTTATCTCTCATAACTTTCTAATTTAAATTAATAAGGGCCCCAACACTAGTCGAAGCCCTTAAAACAATTAATAATTAGTTAGTCTACTTTAGGATCAACTAAGATACCAGCTAACTCTTCCATCTGCTTTTTGAATTTTGCCTCTTCAGACAAGTTATTCTCTAAGATGGTTCTAACTTTGTTCAATTTATCAAGTTTAGTAGCATTCTTAACCAATGCTAATTTGAATTTGATATCAGTCACCCATGTTGATGCTGCATATTTACCCAACTTGAATGGATAGTTTGCTGCGGTCAAACCTAATTCAGTTGCACTTGATACATAAGCTTTTTGCTTAGCTACCACAAATGAGTGCATTTTGATTAAGTCATCAACTGTTTTACAGTCTTTCACTGCAAATGGGAAACCATCAGGTGCACCACTTGTTTTTTCAGATTTAGGCATTCCACCTTTTAATTCTGCAATCTGTTTTTGAACGATTGCTAACATATCTGGCACACCTTCCTTGGTAAATGCCACTTGATCTAATGTTGCTACTGCTGTAGTCTCTTCTTTTTTAGCTGTCTTGGCCATAATTTTACTTTTTAAAATTTTAATTTATTAATTGTTTTTTCCTAGTATTTTATCCCCCAGGCGGTATATATTAAGAAAGCTCCTACAATAAGTACAAAACCTACTGCTATTACTCTCCAAAATTTTTCTGCTTTGCTCATAACTACTAAATTATACTGTAATTATCTACATTTATCACGACGGCCGCACATGGGCCCTTATTGTCAATAAATTTACTGACTTCTTCAGTTTTTGCAAACCTCCAATTGCTTCTATCATCCCTAGTATACCTATAGAATTCTAATTCACCTCTATATTCAGAGTAATTACAGTGTAGCCACGGTTTCATGCTAAGTATTTTATAAACGTGACCAAGCCTAAGCCCAGTTACGCTATCATCCTCATGCAGCTCAGTAATTACAATATATTGTCCTTCTCTGAATCTAGGTGTTTTATGGTCGTATCTTGGTCTTTTCATATAATGCTATAGTTATCTACCGTTACCATACTAACATCCACAGGTTTGTTAACTCTGTTATAAGCAATAATCTCAGTTTCATAAGCATGCCTCCAGTTAATTCCTTCTTGTTTAGCACGATAACAGCTCCAGCCATTACTACGATGTCCTTTACAATCTACCTCAGGCATAAGTTGTTTATCTCTATATTTTTGTTTAAATATAAAACCTACTCTAAATGAGAGACTAAAAAATATATCTTCACCATCAGTACTAATACCTCCACCAGTAAGAACTATGTAATCACCTTTTTCAAATTTATATTCTCCGTCTTCCATCATATTATGCTATAATTATCAATGTTAATATTAAGAACAGATACAGGCTTTTTAGCAGCGTCATATAGACCAATCTCTACTTCATCAGCGTACCTCCAGTTCTTTTCATAATGTTCATCACCATAACAACCCCAACCATTAATCTTAGATCCTTTACCATCAAGCTCAGGACACAAGTAACTTAAATGCTCTAACTGTTTAAATACATGTCCAATTGGAAAATCACCGCCAGGCTTACTATCTTTAGATTCAAATGTTTCGCCATCAATTATAGGACCATCAATTATAACTATATATCTACCTTTTTTCATTAGATTATACTATAATTATCCACACGTGATGGCACAATTTCTTTAAGATGTCTAGCACCTTTATTAAAAGCTTCAACCTCACTATGAGTAGCTAATCTAGCATGATCTCTATCGATAGACCATCCACCATGTAAATCCATAGTATTAGTTCCCCAGTTACCTGTGATCTTATACATTTTACCTAGTATTTTATTTTGTTGGTCCCAATTCTTATTAGTCCTAACAATAATACCTCCTATATCAATTTGATTTTTCTTAACCATCGTCTTCTTCATTAAGTCCAACTTCTAGATCTCCTAACATTTCATCAAGCTTTTTGTCAAATCCATCTTGGACTTCTTCAGCTTTTTCTTGAATTGCTGTAATATCATTTATAAACATATCAAATATTTCAAAAAATTGATTGCTCAAATCTTTCATTATTTTAATAGTTTCTGCACCGTCTTTACCAACAAGTTTAACAGATTTTTTATCCTTAAGAATACCAGCCATACCGTCATTAACATAATCTATAAGCCTTCTAAGCATATAAATTTTTTCAACAGCTCTATTCAGGGTTATAGTTCTTTCCCGCATTTCTTTGGGTGATGGCATCTCTTTGCCACGCTCTAAGGCTCTTTGCGCCTCATCAAACATCTCCTTGCAAATTAGAAGATGACCCGTATTCATTGTATACAGGTCATCAACACTAAATTTCATTTCGAGTTTAAAGTCTTCATGCTTAGCCATTAGCCTTTATCACTAAAATTAGATACATGAAAATGATAAAAACCATGGAATCTAACAAGACCATCAATCATGCCCCATCTTTTAATTCCAATATCACTTTGTTTTCTAAATTTAGGGTCTTCCCCATTAAGGGTAAGTATTCTATTCCCTTTAATCATGGCGTCATGTGTTTTTTCAACACTTCTAATAGCCATTTCTTTCCAGCCATTACCAAATTCTACTTTTTTATCACTCATGCTTTTTATTTTAAAAGTTAAATTATACTATAATTATCAATTGTTCCAAATGTTTCGGCATAAGACTCTAATGTAGCCCTTCTTTTAGTTTTTGCACAAAACTCTATCCATCCCATCTCAGTAGCTGTTAATGGTTCTATAGTATGGTGATAGTCATCATTAGTGACAACACACCCATCTCTATTTTTAATATTAATAAACTTTTGACCAGGCACAGTATTAATATATGGGTCAGAACTTTTATGCCTGCCATATACACCAGTACCATCTTTTCTGAGATATTTATACCATTTTCCTATAATTAATTCTCCATATTTCATTGTAGATCATATAACTGTATTAAATAATCTCCTGCTACAAATGAAGTAGTATGGTCAGTAATTATAATAACAGTATCTTCATAGGTTTTTCTATGTTTAGCATCAATAACCACCATTTCATCAGTACTCAGTTTCTCATTAACAGTTAGATCTATAAAATTAAATACAAGATCTTTATAATAGATTTTAATACCATTATATCCAGAAGTAACTTCAACTTTTCCTCCTACAAAATCTGAGCCTAATTCAGTATCAATATACTCTTTAGAACTATTGTCCCATAAATTAACTTCATGCTTGTTATATTTTATAACATGCTCTTGTGCTGTAATATAAGACGTAATTGATAGCACTAACACTACGAATATGATAAATTTTTTCAATTTTATTTTTAAATTATTTAATTAAATGAATAAATGTCTCCACTAAATACAATTTAGGGAAAAACGTTATTTTAATAGCATCTAGTATATTACATAGAAATATAGCTGTTCCAATTATATATCCAACAGTATTTGCTACATAATAAATAATATCTTCTATTACTACATCATAACTGCTGTATTTTATCCAACGACCACTTAGTATTTGTCTATAGCTATCACTATCACTCGGTTTTTCTTTAGTAGTAATTCTTCTAGGTAATACATATACACCTATAAATATAATTGCGATACCTAATATAACAGAGCTCCAAGCACTAACAGCCGCAAACATGACATACTGTCTAATCACATCTGGTGCTTCTTCGAATACAAATTGAGTACCATTTTTTACAGCCTCTAAAGCATCAATAACATATGGTGTTATCATTTCTTCAAATGATTCTCCTTTACTATTTGACTCTTTGTCTCCTTTTTGTGCACTCATGGCACTTACATTCAATAACAGCAATGCTGTCAATAACAATAACTTTTTCATCTTTTAAATTTTTTGTTTTATTAATAATTTTGGAACCATCAACTATTTCATAGTCAATAACTTCCCCTTTACTATTTCTAATAGCAACAACAGCTTTACCTTGTTCCGCTACAGCCATAAATGACTGTTCATGAGTACTATGGACTAATATCCAACTCATGATCATTATAAAAGCAAATCCTCCAAGCATTGAAGCATCCTCATCACCTTCTAAAAGCATAGCTAAAAAAACAGCAATAGCCACAATAGTAGCAACCCCTATAATAATTGCACTTAATATAAGTAATCCCATAACTCTTTATTTTTTAAATTATACTATAATTGTCTATAACAGGATCTTTTCTAAAAATAGTTCCTGGAATACTTTGCAAGTCTTTCTCTAAAAATCCAAGAGTAGTATAGCTACCTCCATTAATACCTGATTCATATTTAATGATATAAAATTTACCATGTGTGCCTATGATCTTAATATCTCTACTATTACATACTTTAACAGATCCATGAGTAATTAAATGATCTGGAATATTTTTAAAATTATATAAACCATAGACTTCTTTAGCCTCATTTAAAAATTCAATTGGTCCTTCAGCATACTTAAAATCTTTTTTATCATTCTTCATCGTTCATCATTTTTAACTCAGCCTCAAGTTTGTTAATATTCTTTTCTAACCATTTTAACCTACTCTTATAATCAATAGGTTTCCAATAGAAATTCATTTTATCATCAGTAACATCACCAATGTAATTATAAAACTCAGTAATATCAGTATTGTTCTTCAAATATATTTTAAAGATCTTAGTTTCTGTCTCCTCTAATACTCTTGCAGCAACAATACACAGTCCTTTAATATACCTAGGAATGATGGCTGTCCTTAATCCAAGATTAAACGATGCCTCGTCAGTCCTATAATTATGAAACTTAAGATCAGCAATATACTCTGTTCTTATATCCTTCAAATAATCAACTAATGTTCTCATACTTTTATGTAAGCTAACCAGCTTAAGAATTTAATTATTACTACTAGTTTTTTAGCCATATCACTGAAAGTTTCATCTTCTTTCCCAACAGTTTCTCTATAGTCTAATAAAAGAGTATGTAAATTAGTAAATAAATCTACTAATTTGTCATATCTTTCAATTAAAGCATCCTTTGTTTTTTGATCAGCAAAGTTATAATCAGCCCTAAGTTCCATTAACATACCAGGATCAGAATAATCAAAGATACCTGCTTCAAATTTTTCACCCTTAATACCACTTAATACCTCATTTTTAAAGGCTTTAAGCTGTAATTCAAAAGTATCTGTAAGCTCTTTGGCTCTTTTTATTGTTCTTCCCATTCTTGTTCTTCTTTTTCTAAGTCATCTTTATAATCCTCAGACATTACATAATATCCAGAAGTATCTGGCTTCTTATACTCTTCAGTTGAGTCTTCCCAACCACGTGAGTCTCCTCTAGTTTTACTAACAACATCTACAATAGCACCCCAAAAACTGGCAGCAACCATAAACATAGCAGCAAACATACTCAAAAATACTATTATATCTATCATATTTATCTATTTAAATAATACTATAATTATCAATATTGGGTATACCAGCATATATAGGATATTCTCTATAATATACATCATAGTCTCCTCTATTAATAGCACTCCAAAATATTTCTCCTTCTACAGTATCTTTCCAATTAAAATTTCCTAAATTTTTATCCCAATCTAAACACATAGCATCGCTTGGAGGATCCATATTTCCTTGAGAGTATCTATGTATGAGTATCTTAGAATATATCAAAGGTTCATAATGTTTTAGATACTCTAATCTATTATTTGGGTATTCAAACATAAGTATAAATTAATAAGATTAATAGAATAATACCAATACCTGCTAAAGCAATAGATGCTATACGCATACTTGTGTCCTTGCCACTCATATTATATAATTGAATAGTTATTAATATTAATTTTAGGTGCATACTTAGGGTAAGTCTTATAAAATACCTCAAATCCTTTATCATTAAGGCACTCCCAAAATGCTTGTCCTTCAAGTGTTCTACTCCATTCAAAGTTACCTGTAAGACCATCAAGCCTAGCAGTATTAGAAGGTAAAGAACTAACACCATATTCTTTTCTACGCTTTAAACATAGCTTATAAATAGCCTCATGCTCTTTTATTTCTTTATACTTGACTATTTTCATGGTTTCTTGATTTTAAACATTCTATGAAATCGATACTCAACCCAGTCTCTATTACTTCTACTAAGTTTGCTCTCCTTCTTTTGAATTAATTTATATTCAGATACAATATCCACATTAGGACGTACTTTAGATCCATAACCTTTATAACCAAGAGATTTAGCAACACTTAACACACTAGCTACCATACTAGACATAGGTTTATCTTGCTCAACTTGAGTATAAGTAATGTCACCAACACTCACCTCACCGTTCATTTCTCTTAGAGCATTCTTTACTTCAAGGTTATTAACTACAAGCATAGGTCTGATTGTATCAGCTTCAGCTTTAAGAGCAGTCACAGCAGCTTCAGCAGCTTTACCTACCTGACCAGCACCAACTATCACAATACCTCTTTCTTTGTCTTCTTCCATTGTTTTTGTTTTATTATTAAATGTAAAAAGAGTTCTTACAATAAAGCAAGAACTCTCTTAATTTTGCCAACATGTGTCGTCTGTTGGCTATTTGTACGTCCTTACGCAGCAAGTCTAACTTCTTGCGTTGGAAACATGTTTATAACTTTTGCAGTTACAATTATCTAATGCCTAATAATTCTCCTTTGGAACCTGTCAAATCCGTACATCCCCATATATTTACCTGGTATAGTCATCATATGGCAAGCCACAAGTAACTACTGTACTAAGTCGTCCAAGGTACTTCTACCATATTAGAACAACGTTCTGTCAGCCTTGCTTGTTACACAAGACAGCCCAGGGTTAGTAACGGCGATCACCCAAGCGATCATTAATCTATCTTGGATGAATCGAGTGGAGATGGAGGGATTCGAACCCTCGTCCAGCGAAACTGAGTCATTATACTAACAACACTTCGATTTCTTTATAATACTAAATATTATTCAGCATCTAACTTTTTCTTTAAATTTTTTCTAGCATAGCGCATTCTACCTAATAATGTATTCATACCTATACCAGTTTCTTCTACTACTTCTTTATACATATACCCTTTATGGGCAATATATTCAATGATTTCTTGTTGTTCACTAGGAAGCTCATTAACTGCATCAACTACAACAGCCACATCTTCATCATGAAACTCTCCAGTTATGCCATCATTAGCAGCCAAATTATATCTATCATCAAGATTCATAAAATCCTGATTAATAAATTTCTTTCTATCCCTGGTCTTTTTCCTTAACATATCTATGTACGTATTAAGCACAATCAATGCTACCCAAGAATGAAACATACTCAAATTTTTAAACTCTACTTTGCCTTTATTTATTGCTATAATAACCTTAATTAACGAGTCTTGAACGATATCATCAATGATATCAAGGTCATGATTAGAAGACACCTTACTAATTATAGTATTCTTCATAAATACTCTAAATTTCTTCTCAGCAATAATAGACATGATCTCTTCTTTATTTACCATGTATTAATGTATTAGCCAATTAATTATTAGTGCGAACATTAAAAAGAACAGGATAAATGCCCCCATAGCAACAGGCATTCCCCACATCTCATCTTTTGTTCTTCTATTCTTTTTACCAAATAGTAAAACATTGAAGAGGTGAGATACAACACCCACCGCTCCAACGAAAAACAAAAACGATGCTAACCCTTGCACTATGAAAACAAGGGCACGCATTATTCTCTAACTAGAAACACCATGGTCGAGTCATTGCTCAACGTAACCAAAGCTTCTAGTTCACTTTTACTTATTCCATTAATATTATCATAATCATAGATAATACCATTACCTGACATAGTGACAGCACCACGCTCAGTAAGTACTTGCATAGATCCTGATTTACTAAGTACTCTCGTGTCTTCTGGTTTGCCATAATATAAGGCAATACCAAATAGGATTATAGCAACTATAATCAACCCGAATTTAATATTTTTTTCAGTCATTATGTTCTTGTTTTAAGTATTGCTATTTCCTTGTTGATCCTCTTTGCACCTGATTCAGAAAGTCTTACTAGCTCACCACTTTGGTTAACATATCCTTTCATATCAAGTTGTTTCTGTAATCTATCGATCACATTCTTTCTTCTGAGTTTTACTGGTACTCCACCACTAGGTTTTCTACCCATAGCTTCTTAGTATTTTTTTAAATTAGTTAATCACAATCAGTTAAATATTGAGTTATAAATATCGCAGGTAACCATGTAATCAGTGTTAACATGTAATATTCATGACTATTAGTAACATGTACTGCATATGTACAAGGAGCGATCCATATAAATAGAAATGTGATCATATCACGAAGTCTTTTCCAATAATTACATTTGTTCATGTTTTCTTTTTTATGCTCTAAATTAAAATGAGGCAGGGAGTAAGAGCTTCTCCTTTTCGATAGCAATTCTAGCCTCACTTATACTTTACTTATCTTCCTTTAATGCAATAACTTACACCAACATTCACTCCATTACTATTTACATAGAAATTAGGGTATAGTTTAAAATATCTATAAGTATATCCAACAGACACCATAAAATTATCAGTTATATTCACATTAACAGTAGGTTTAACAAAATAATTATCATCATATGCAGATAAAAATCCATAAATAACTTCAACAGAATATATATTACCTGTAAAATTATAACCACCTCTAACAAAGGCAGACAATTGTTGTTCATCCTCATACATGCTAGACAAAATATTATCTATTCCAAGTCCAGCACCTGCTGTAATACCATTTTTAAACTGATAAATACCTGAAAAATTTACTCCTAATGATATATTATTATCAGAAAACTCTCTATCACTTTCTGAATAATAGTATTCATAGTCACTATGACCTTTATAAGCATCATATCCACCACCAAATTCAACTCTTCCTTCCATTTGTGCTATTCCATTGAACGCCACAAACATTACTAGTATTAATACAAATCTTTTCATCTTTTTTGTTTTTAAATTAATGCATAACACCTAAAACCTGTTGCGGCTAGCCTATCTGTTATGCAGGCTTTCTCCACTTTATATAGCGGGAGCTTTACTATTTATTATTCTTTAGTATCACTTCAGAATCAACGGGAGCTAGTTTAAATGCTCCAAAATTCCAAATATCACAGTAATATCCTACATCATAGATAGAATTACCTTTCCAAATTACAGACCCTGAAAATGTGTCCTCTGGACCTTCAATATCTTTATCAAGAATTACAATAGTACCATCAAGTCTACTTTTAACAAGCATACCTTGTTTCCAAACCTCTTTAATTAAGTTCAAATCATATTTACTAATCACTCCTTCACCAAAATATACACCTTCTTCAGTAAATGTTTCAACTTCACCATCTTCATACATCCCAACAATAGGGAAACCAGAAGAAACCTCGCCAAGATCATTAATGACCTTGACTGATTTACCTCTTTTATCTTTATAGGATTCTCCTACAGTAATACCTTTACCCTTCACCTCTCATGGCTTTTACAGCTGCTTCTAACAACTCATCAAGACTTTTAACAACATCTTTATCAGGTGTCACACCTTCAGCTTCATCAAGAGTCTCTCCTTTTTTGATCACTTGAAGAGTAGTATCACCTACAACCCCAATCTTCTTGAATCTACGAAAAGACCAACAAGTACTGTGATGTCCAATAGGATAATGATTCTCTTTCTCAGCTGATACAACAGTACCACTGAAGTCATCTTTTCTTCCAACAGCTATACCAGCATCATCAGATACTAATACTACAAGATGATCTGCCTGCATAACATCTCCTACTGATACTTTTGTCTTTAAAACAAGATCAAAAGTGTGTGCCTCACCCTCTCTGTCTTCTTCATCAAAGAAATAACCTTCTTCTGTGAATTGTTCAACATGCCCTTCTTCACTCAATGCAATAATAGGAAATTGAGTATCCGCATTTTTACCAGTTATATCATTTAAGATTTCATAACGTGTACCTTCTCCGTTTACATAAGTGTTTCCTACAATAAGTTTCTTTTCGCTCATTTTATTTTTGTTTTATTATTATTATTATTTAAAAAAATTGGCACTAATACCATCATTATACTAGTGCCAAAAACCATTAAAATTCAATCATCCTCAGGGTCAATCCCAAACCCATCATTGTGAGGACCATCCACATCAATCATAATCACACCGTGATCAATCATAATCTGCTCCTCTACATCCTCTAACAACTCTTTTAGAGAAGCTAAAGCATTATCGATATCATAGCTATTGCTTTTAATATCATCATCACCAGCAACCATTCCAACTTCGTGGAATATAACCAATGGAGATATAAAAGACTTACATTTAGTACCTAATTTGGTAGCTAATTTAAAGTCGCCAATACTTAGCATATCCATAACTTTTTCAAGATCCTCAATACTTTCGCTATATAATATACGTCTAGCTTCGAGGCCTAGCGCAAGTGCTTTCACACCGCGCTCAACGAACACTTCAAAATGTCTGTCCATAATTATTTATTTAATTTAGTTTTGTTTATATGTTGCTTGAACTTTTCATTCATAATTGCACCTTGCTGTTCTGCAAGTTCTCTAGCAAAAGATTTTGCTTGATAGATCTCATTAGTCCACACAGCATTACCTTTCGGTCTACTGGCGTATTTATTTGCTTCAGGTATAGTATTTTTCATATCCAATCAAGATGTAATTTGGCCCAATAGCCTTTTTTATTCAAAGCTTTTACGACAGCTTCAATTTTATCATTATTACATACTATCATATCATTGTAGTATATTTTAATCTTAGCAGACTGTGCTATAAATCTTAACATATCTTTACCTGTACTGAACTCAATATATCTACCTTTATTAAATAGAATATCTTGAGTGTATTTAAACTCACCTTTCTGGCTATTCATCAAAGCTCTATGAAAGGCTAAAAGCTCTTCATAATTCTTCTTTCTTTTAGCTACATTTTCAGGAAGCTCATAGTCCTTAAAAGGGTAATCATTTGGTGTTTGTGTGTATACTTTTATCATGGTTCTTGTTTTAATATTAAACTGATGACTGCTCTCTCCCCAACCATACATTTACAGTCAGATCTTCAAGAGTATATCATGGTCCTTAAATCATTTACTTAGGCTTGAGGCTCGTGTAGAGAATCACCATTCTCACCTCCGAGTGGAAAACGACCTCCACCACTCATGACTTTGTCATCAATCAATCTGGTCGCAATCCAGCAGCTAGTTATATTGCACCCTTTGCTACGAGCACTCAGTCTGACATATTATAGCCTGTCAGATCTCTAGGCATATTGTTCAGTCTTGTGACATAAAGCCCACATCATCGAGAGACGACATGGGCATTAAAACAACAAAACCAATTATATTATCAATCCTCAGGTTGTTTCTGAGAATAGTATTCTTCATCGTCTAAATCAGACAATTCTTTCTTCATTGCTGGGGACAGTTCACCATTAGCATAATGATCAGGAACAAAATAAGGTGTACCATCTTCATCATGATGAGGCGCACTTAAATAGTATTTGCCTTCATATGTAGCATAAGCAGTGAACATCATTGTATCTTTATATTGTACAACATCATCAGGTTCAAGATTATATTTCTTATCACCATCATGTCTACTTAAATTAGCAGCTAGTTCAAGTGCAGTGTCAGCAGATTCTTTAGTATCAAACTCAGCAACAACTAATCCAGTTATAGCATGAGTAAACACAACACCCTCACCTCTATTGTCTCTTTGTAAGTCAAGACTAAAGGCAAGCATTCTGTTTACACGTTTATTTAACATCTCTAGTACCATATCAATTTAAATTAGAAATTCTCTTTTCATCAAAATACTCTTTTATAGGCGCTAGCGCGCACTGTTGCATAACCTTATAATATCCAGGCTTATCCTCCTCAGCTATAGTTAACGCTACTATATTGATAGACTCTACAACTTTATCGACTGCTTTACTATTACAAGTAGAATAGTAAGCATGAAGTTCAACATGTTCTTCCTCCACTGATATTGCGGGAGTCAAAAGACTTGAAAGAATAAAGGATCCTTCAATATCAAGGGCTTTAATCTCATCAGTCACTATTGCAATTAGTTCTTTTTGGTTCATGGTTGATTTATTTAATTGTTATTGTTTTTGTTAAAAGCTTAACAAGGCCACTTACGTAGCCTTATCAAACAATCAGTTTATACTTAATCTTCAATCCTAATCCTTTTTAAGAAGCTCTTCTCTATAATTAAATAGAGTTTCAGCTAATTCATCTTCTTTAGCTCTCATTTCTCTAATGACTGCGTCATACACAGCATCAGCAGCATCATGACCAGCTCTGTCAGCATTATGTAACAAGGTGATAGCACCTCGTCTTTTTCTTTCAATAATTAATAATCCATCAATACTATCACCAAGGCATTCTTTACAATTATCTTCATATTGTTTTGTTCCTTCAATGATACTATCTATTTTATCACTAGTAAGTAAAGAGAATACATCTGCTATTTCTCTTTTGGCATGAATAGCTCTTTCTTCTTTGTTCATTTTGTTTTGGTTTTTTGTTGTTGTTTTGTTTTAATGCACGGTAACCCCGCACTTACATTTAACTCCAACAGTAGTTACAACACCTTTTACAGTATCATTTACTTCTGGACAATGTACTAAGACGCCATTAATGTCTTGATTTATTATCCTATGTCCTCGATTAGCTCTAGCCAGCTTATTAAGGTTAAAAGGATCAAATGAATTTATATCTCTGCTCATTAAATAGTAGTTTATATTATTAATCAGTAAAATATTCTATTAAATTGGGAAATCACTTGAATTCTATCTGTAAAAGTGAACAAGTGTAGTTATATTTACCACGTATCGGCACATGTAACAGTAAAAATACTGTCAGTGCACACGGTAAAAGGGGGAATAACTACACTCGCTACTTTAAGAAGGGGGAATTTCACCCCCTAAATAATTTAAGCAACAATTATGTCTTTTAAACATTCTGTGTTCGCTCTTTGTAAGTCAAGAGGTGCTTTGTGGAGAGATTGATTACAAGCATCCATCACTTTCTGATCTTCAAATACATCTCCGATAGTGAATCCTTCTTTGTCCTCTTTTCTTGCTTTAGCTACAGCATCTTGAAACGCTTTGTAAGCAAAAATAGAATACTGCTTGTTCAGAATATTCTCATCTTCAGTGAATTTAGTCATACGATCAGTCGCACTTTTGAAATGAATTGTTGTTGGGAAAGATTTCTCTGTTCCATTCAACAAATCTTCAGCAATAGACTTATCACTTCCTTCTCTTTTACAAGTAAGATAGTCTCTCAAGTTCATTGTGAAAAATTCACTTGATACATCATCCTGTAAAGACAATTTAATCGTTTTGGACTCTCCTTGTCCTAATGCAGCAACAGCATCAAAACTGTCTGTATCACCAGGAAAGATTAATTCTTTGATGGTTAATTTTCTATCTGCATACCATGCTGTAGGACGAGCATTAGCACTTTTGATATTGATAGCTGTTTTTAAATAAGCGTCGGTCAATTTAAGACCCGCAAGTTGTGAAATCGTGTTCATACTTTTTTAGTTTTTTAATTTAATTTATAATTTATATTTCTTTAGTCTGCCATCGCTACAGTATAGGGGAGTGTAGAGGCGGGAGCTCAGTTAGGTAAGGAACAAAAGTAAAGCTTTGAATGACGACGAAGGAGGAGAGGCTGGAGCGAGGGACGAACAACAGTAAAGTATAGGTGGATCAAGGGCTAGGCTTGGTTGGTTGGGTCTCGGGGTGACATGGCGAGAATGTGATTTAGTATTTAAAAATAAGCCCTCACGACGGCTAGGAAGTGAGAGCTATATTTTTTAGAAAGAGTTTATGATTGCTCTTCCATTTGAGGGAGATCAATGATAATATCTTTATAATTATTCTCTTTGAATCTTGGGATGACGTTAGCAATTGCGAAGTCGTCGCTAGATTTATCTAGAGAATTATAAAATTCAAGAGCATCGAATTCCTCGTCTTCAGACAGGTCTTTGATGAACTTAGATTTTAATTTTTTATAAGTATTATATGAGGTGTACGGATACGTCTTCTCGTTATCATCACTCATGGTATTTTTTATATCATGTATAGTGATGGTTTCGGGAAACGAGTACAGCTTATAATATTCAAGCGCAGAGATAGAATTGTCTTTCACTTGCAGGTTAACGAAGTTACCGCCTGTTAGTGAATACATTCTACCGCCAGGTTTAGAATATTTTAATACTGCTTTGCTCACATCGAATACATCGTTCTTATCGAAACCGTGTTTTGGTAAGTAGATGTCTTTGAGCGTTAGCACAGCTTTATCTTCTGCAATGTTCATTGTCGAAAAGGTGATAGACTTGAGTGCTCGCACCATGTCGTTATCGCCTTCGGCTATGTTTGCATTGTTGAAGAATTTTTTAGCGAAATTCGCTTTAATTTTGGTAGCATTTTCTGCCATAATTTAAAGAATTTAAAGATTAATAATATAAACTCGTTTATGTTAAGAACAAAGGCAAAGCTTTTTGAACACCCATTGGGTGCATTATTAGACAGTTAGTTCACAGAACTCGACCTCATTACGGTATTTCACACGTAGGAAGAGTTTAGAATTAACTTTCTTAATAATAAAAATATCAATGTCTTCGGGCTTATTTGCCCAAGGGAAACATTGCTCCTTGATTGTGTTAATTTCTGTACATGTCATAATAATAGATTTATCTAGTATGATGTCAAAAGAAATTATTAAAAACAGAGCCATTCAACCTATGCTCTACAAGAGAGGCGGATGAATGGATGTTTTATTTTTAGGGCAATCTTGCATGACGCTTACGGGCCAAGTTCTAAGCAAGAGAAGATTACTTGTGATACTGTTATTTTCACAAGACCTAAAAGGGGCCCACACTGCAGAATGATGCATCATTACAGGTGGGTGCCGCAAACACTGTTAAGCGACATGTGGCTACATTGAGTAGAGAACAAAAGAAAGCTTAGCGACGTAGGAGGCTGGATGATGCGGCTGCAGTTGGATTGGTTGGGCTACGGGGATTTGATAAAAACTTGGCACCAGTGATTAGCTGATGCCTTTAGTTTTATATTGGTGAGAATTCATTAAAAGAGACGTTGTTGTTCCAGTCGCTCTTAATGATTTCTTCATCATCCTTTGTTGTTTTGTACTTATAATGAATAGCTGCTGTCTTTTCGAAGCGGTCTATTGATTTAATAGTACAATCAAAGTATACTCGGTCCTTTTGGTAACGAGGTTGATAGTCGACAGCGTCGCCAACTTTAGCAGGTGATTCGAATGTATCGCCAGCAAGTGCAGCAGACAATATGTCGCTATCTACTTTGAGTGCAATTATCTCGGCTAATACCTCTCTGTTTTGGAGGGTTTCGTCTAGTAATTGAACTAATAGCATGTTAAGAAGCCTTTTTGTAGGGTTCTCTAATAGTGGAGCAGTTTTCTGTGCCATAATGGTATGATTTTGTTTAAATTTTAGAATAAAATGTTTTAATAAAATACAGAGAGTTACTGTGCTTCACTCTCTGATGATGAACAGATAATTATCTGTATTTTGGTGCTACGTCGGTTAATGAACCGTCTGGCAGCATGTAATAAGTTTTTTTCATTTCGGATAGAAATTAAATTAATATTAATACTCAATTGAGTATAGAACAAAGAAAAAGCTTAACTGGCTGGGTTCGGGGTTTATGGCGAATAAGGGGATATTATCCCCAATAATTAAAATCTATCCATGATTTTTTTTACTTTAGTTTCTTTATCAATGGCCTCTTCATAGTTGTCAGCCACTATTCTACACAAGTTGTGGAATGACTTCATTGCCAGTCCATGAACTATTGGTTCTTCTTGTGATAGTTTATGTATTCTAAACAATTCATTCATTCTGAATGGAGTGTTCTTAGTAGCATATGGCCGAAGCGTTAGCATACCCTTTTCAACCTGTTCATATGAACCTGTTCTTATTTCAGAAACTGCCTTGGCAATCTCATCTACCATTACTGATGTTGTTTTCATTGTTTCTTTTATTTTAATGGGGTTTTTACACCCCGTTGAATTGATTAATCGGCCATGATTGCATAGGCCATTCCAATCACCATTACATAGATTGGTGTTATGGCTAATGTGTTAACGATAACTTTTCCTTCTATTGATGGAATTGTATCGGCGATAGCTAATAATGCAAAAATGTATAGTAAGGTAATCATACCGTAGACTATACCATGTTGTATCTTTTTCATTTGTTTAGAATTTAGTTATACTCAGTTGAGTATAGAACAAAAAACAAGATCTTTTATTGTTTAAAGGGGCTTTTACACCCCGTTGATATTAATGTGTTGTTCTTACGAATGTTAATAGAGAGTTGGTGCTTCCACCATTATCCCAATCAAATTCAGACATTGATGCTTCAACTTCAGTTGATACTCTTTGTCCGTTAATGTTTTCTACATTCTCAAAGGTATAGATTATATTCATAATGTATAGATTTAATGGGGCATATTTCAGCCCCGTTGATATTAAAGGTTTAAGCCTTGAAAAAGATTCATTGGAACAGAATACTTCATTCCAGTTTTTACTGATTGAATAGTCATTCTGTAGAATCCTTTTTTATCTGCAGGAGTTTGGCTGATATATTTGGTATCGCCTAACGTATGCACATCTGCAAGGGGCATTGAAGGAATTAATTGGATTACTTTGCTCATAAGGATATGATTTTATATTTAATTGTTTAATTCAATCTAAAAGCACTCTTTGAGGTAGAGTGCAGACCCTGATATTTTAGGCCAGTGCCCGCCTTTCGCGGACTGCCTGGCTTCAGGCACTTAAGCCTCATGGTAATCGAATCATTTAAATCCCATAGGGATACTTACCTGCTAAGGTATGTTAAGAACAAAAGTAAAGCTTAACACCACACCCTGGTACAATGAGGTGATGTGGTGCAGCGGGTTGGATTGGTTGGCGCTGTTAGATATAATATGTACTCCCTGCCTGTAGTGTGGTGAGTCATATGATTTAAAATATTCCTGGCGATGTAATTGTGTGAGGCCTACACCCCTCTCTCTTAGGTGAATCGCTATATAATGATCGAAGTCTACCCGAACTTTTGAAATATTTTCATTTCCCCTCAGAATCTTGGCGGGGGGTCGCAGACATAGTGTACCAGCACGCCCACAACTTTTTTCCACACACTTAACTCCACAAAAAAAGCCAGCATACGCCAGCTCCTCTCAGAAATCAATTCCCCATAAAAAAGGGTAGGGGGGTTTTCCACCAACCTACTTCTCTCCCATAGCCGCGCTCCCTGCCCCCACAATTGTCGCTCCACTAAGTAATTTGTTAAACACTCCCTTTAGTATAGGTATGTTCCTATTGTATATAGGTTTACCTGGCACACCTGCGAAGGTGCCTATTCTATCTAAAGGATTATTTTTGAAGTAATCTTTTATTGTATCTTCGCTGATATGGTCATACCAGTCTTTTATATAGCCTTGCCTGTACATTCCCATTTTGGATTCCATAGCAAAAGCCATTCTCTCTGTTATTCTTCCCTCACTCCTGTCTATTAGTCTAAGGTCTCCCCTACCAATAGTGTTATTGATATTATCAGTTATGTTGTCGTGGCTCCTGCCTCCAGCATGGCTATAGTAGTAGTAGTTTGCCATACTCTCTCTTGAACCAAACTCAGGGAGTATCTGGCCAAGCTCTACATCTAGTTTTGTAGCAGTGCTGCCATACCCAGCGTCGTTTCCTCTTATTTTAGAAGGTACCCTTGACTCAACAACATTATGCATCTTAGGCACATTCTGTATACCGTGCCCACCGAACTCATGTGCATAAGCCTCAGCTCCACCGACTCTGACTTCCCTAGCCAGATTAGCTCTTATTAATTGATCAGGATCTATCTTTACTCTATCAAGGCCAGCATTGTACGATGTACCAACACCAGGAGAAACGCGTAGATTAGTATTGGAGAAGTTAGTTCTAACATTGTCAGGATGCATATCCATAGCTAATGCCCTCTTCTCAAATTCTTCAGCATACTTACCATTCTTGTCAAACACTTTTTCAAATATACCATTTGCCTCTATCGCAGCGTCCTCAACATTCTTTTTATTTCTTAGATAGAATACTTTATCTTTAGGTGAAAGGCGACTTATATCATATGTGCCACTAGAATAGTCCCAAGCATACTCCATACGCCTGTTCTTATCTCCTACAGGATTCATTCTTTTAGCAGGTTTCCTAATGCCAGCTAATGGATTAACAGTTTCATTTAGTACATTCAACACTCCTCTTCCCACACCTTTACCTGCAGGCGCGAATGCGGCAGCAAGTGCTGTATTGATTACTGCTCCAGCTACGTATTTGTTCCCAGCTAGCTTAGCCAGCGCTTTAGTACCACCAAGTTGAGCACGCCTAACATCCCTCTTCTCCTCATCACTGACTCCAGTAAGTAGTATGTTTGGATCATCAAGTATCATCATTGGTAGTTGTGGTGCAATTGAAGAAGTGGCCATATGCTCAGCATAAGAGTTAACTTCCTTAGGATCAGCTCCCCAGTCATCACTCCTATCTTGGCTAATTGTGGTAACTTGGTTCTGGTCAGTTCTTCTATGCTCTGGAGTATAATAGTATTGGCCGCCAGCGAACACCTGCGGTACCTTAGCTTTATATCGCATAATAGTTGGTACAGCATCAAGCCTCTGCTCAGCAGCAGTTTTTATTCCTCCTTGGGCCCTGGTTATATTATTTCCTTTGTAGTATAGCACTTATCTAGTATATTTTCCGTAGTAATAGCTTCCATTTCTCATTTGGTCAGCTAAATCTCTTTTTCTTCTATTGATTGAGACTATTTCAGATGCATCAGCAACGCCGTACTTCTCAATGTCTCCTCCAGACTGCCCGTAATAACCAACAAGTCTGTCTCTCTTTGCCTTCAGTGCTCTAATTGCCTCAGCATCACCATGTTTACCAAGTGCAACAAGTTTAGCATCAACTTCACCAATCAGCCCTTCAGCTATACCAGCTACTCTGCTTTTTTGACCAACTGCTCCAAGAGTGTCTTCATATGCCTTTCTCTCAGCCATGGCACGATCTCCACCATACATAATACCTCTACTACTCTTTACTCTTGTGTTATCAATAGCAACAGTATTGTGTGGTATCTTAATTCCTCTTTGAGCCATAGGTACTTTCTTTCCCCATAAAAAGTCAAGAACACTGCCGTCACTGTTAACACCTTCAGTAGTAGCATCTACTTTCTTTTGTCTCCAGTTCTTTATATGCTCATCATTCTTATATACTTTTCCATTTACATCACCAACCCATCCTCTATAGATATCTTCTTCACTATTCTGCCCAGCTAAAAAACCGCTCAGTGGAATCTTCTTACTATAGTTCATATGTAATAAGGCCATAAGAGCTTGATCTTCAACACCTAAGTCCTCAACATTCTTAGCGTTAAGGATATTGTCAAACAATTTAGGATCCAAGCCATAATCTTTGATAGCATTCTTAGCCCTCTGTTGATTAGTGTCAAATGCGTCATCTATAAATTGGAAGTATCCATTTGCAGTTCCTCCTTCAGCTTTAGTCTTTATGTTCTTACGTTTAGTCTCAGCGAAGCTAACAGAGCCAAGAAGTCTTACAAACTTATCAAAGCCTTCCTCACTACCCTTCATCTTACGCCAAGCTGACATTAGTTTACTACCTCTAGCTCTGCTATCCCCTAAAATCTCTCCTCGCTCACTATTAATTTTAATAGCAGCCTCTTCAGCAGCAGCTTTCTCTTCCCTAGCCTCATCCTCTTCAGCACCAAGGTATTTACCATGGCCATATTCAAAGATTTCTTCCATAGGATCTTTAGTACTAAATCTAGTTTGACTAGTATCAACACCAGGTTCCCCCATATTAATACTACCGACGAAACCAGAGATGGCTCCCCCTCCCTGTCTCTTCTCTATTCTAGCCTTAACTTTTTTATAGAATATACTCATTGTGTTGTGGTTAAAGATTAACGTCTATATTTCACAGATGTTTTATACAGGTTACCTCTGTTTCCAGAAGGAGTAACACCTGCAGGAGCAGTACCAGGCTGTCCAATAGCTAGAGGGTTCTTGATAGGGCCATTAGCTAATACATGTTTTCTAAGACCAGCATTTCTATTAGCAGCACCAATAGAGTCTTGTACTTGTTGGTTCTTAAACTCAATACCACTACGTATATTAGCAGCTTTACCAGCAACATTACGTGCGTTATAGTCTGTTCCCCAAACAGCTTTAGATTTAGCCATCTCAGCAGCTTTTCTTTTTCTAATAGCTTCATTCTTCAATGCCATACCATCCTGGGCTTTATAAGGAGCCTCAGTTACCATACCTCCGTTTTGGAGTATTTGCTTCTTTTTAAACCTAACTCCACTCTTATTAGGAATAGAATCTCCCTTAGGTAGGTAAGTGTTAGCAACTTTCTTAGCAATAGCTTTTTTCTTCTTAGCAGACTTAGCAGCTTTCTCAGCGTACATATCTTTAATAGGTTTCTTTGTAGATGACCCATTCTTATTACCACCGAAGGTAAGTCCTTTTGGCGTAGCTCCTCCTTTTTGGAACTGCTGTGATTTTGCCATTCTATATAGTGTCAAGTTTGGCTTCTCTATTTTTTCTTTGTTCATAATATTAAATTAATCGATTAATGTATACTCCTTAATAATACTCTTTTTTTATGAGATTAAGATGTGCGCCAGGTGAAAATTGCCTTCAGTGGGCGGTTGCAGAGTAGATTTAGAGATAAGGCTTTGAGTGTAAGGTAGTTGAAAGGCTTTGGGGAGGACTCAGGATTGGCCTGAAAGGCGCAAGGTGAGGGAGGGGCCCGCCAGACTGTCACGACTCCAGACACTGCTCGAGGACGGTCGCCGCCTGTTTATTGTAAGGAGGCCTTAACTTGTTGGGAATGATGATGTTGCAAGGAGGCAATGTGCCAAATTTTCGACTTTGAGGGGCCAAATTTTCGACTTTTTTTAATCAGCTCCGCAATAAAGTCGTCTAATTTTCGTATTATATAGTAAAGAAGTTTATATGACTGAGACAGAAAGAAAAGAGAAGAAGGCCTTGTTGATAAAACAACATAAGTCGTTGCTTGGTAAGGGTAAAAAGATGTTTAATATAAAAAGTATTAAAGAACTTTACACCTATACTCATAGAGGTACTGATACTTTAGATAATATTGGTATCCATGCTAGAGTCCCTATTAGACTTAAAACACTGAGTAGTAATGAGTTAATGGTATTAGCTTATATCGAGATACATCAGTTTTCAGACAGGAACTTTAAGATAGAGTTTAAGAGGAGAAAGCCTATGCCTGTCGAGTTGTTTGTTAGAAGACTTGATATAAGTAGCAGGACTGTGAAGAGAGTGCTGAAGTCTTTGAAGGATGCTGGTATTATAGATGAGGTTACGTCTACGAATAGGAAGTCTAAGTCTTACTTTTCTAATATGAAGAAGAGATCTATAAGCTATCAGATATTTACGCTGAAGTTTTTGAGAAGAGCAGATGTTGGAAAGACTACTAAGGACTTTTTAATAAAGGTTATGATGCTGAATAACAGTAACATAACTAATATTGGTAATATATCTAAACTGAGTGAGGATATTAATATGTCAAGGCCGTCTATAAATAAGGCGTTAAAAGAGTTGGCAGATAATGAATTCTTACATGAGGTGACTGATGGAATTTTTGGACTGAATATTAAATTCATGTCTGAGGAGTTTGAGAAGAGGGATGAGGAAGAGACAGCAGATCTTATATCAGAGTTGTTTACAAAAGATGAGGAGATAAAAATGCTTAAGAAAGAATTGACTAAACTTAGAAAAGAGAACTCAATATTAAGACAAGAGAATGAAGATATGAAGAAAGGTATCTTCAAATATAAAGACATGGAAGTATAATTAAAAATAAGATAGTATGGCAAATAAGAAACAGATGTTTACTTACATCCTGAAAGACAAGGACTTAGACATCTACAAAATAGGAAAGACTACTGATCCGTCAGTAAGATTTAAAAATTTATGTACAAGAGGAGAAGTTTATCCAATAGCAATAATCGATGAGGATGTTGAAAAGGAGCTACATAAAATGTATGATGATAATAGAATAGGTACTAATGCAAAAGCTACCAGTGGAGTTACTGAGTGGTTTAAGCGTGGAGGTAAGTTTGATGAGCTGCTGGAGAAAATTGATGATGGCGAAGAGGTCCCATACATTACACCACACGCAATGCTGAAGGATATGGAGGATAGAGGCAACTTTACTATCCTTGGTCCTGGAGCTATGTGGGACTTTGATAATATATTATCGAGTAGGCACGCACTAGGTACTGCCTTTTTACAGAATATAGGCGCTCTAGAAGGAAGACCTTTCCATTATACAGTAGCACCTGGGTATGAAGATGATATTAAGTTGTATACATATAAGGTATCACTTACAGATAGTTTTGCTACTATGCTTGCATCTACTTATGAAATTGCGCTGGCTGATAAATCTACGCTGGGGGCCCTAAAAACAATGAAAGGCGACGGAACTGTATGCCTCTGTGCTACAAAAATTAAAGAATTTACTTTTTATTTCATTATAAATAAAGTATTATAAGATAATAACGCGTTAAATTTAAAGAAATGAGCATAATTTATAACAAGAAAAACAGTATAAAGAAATTTCAAATGGGAGGAGGCTTTAATAGCTATGGTGAATATGTTCCTCCAAACTATTATTCAAGGAGACCTGATGAATTACCTACAAGTAGTATCACTGTCCCAGCGCCTGTAGAGGCATCTCCTATTACTAGTTACAATAATCTATTGACTACTGGTGGACTTAATGTTCCTTTATCACATACTCGTGATGTAATGTTCGATAAGGACTCTGATGGATTCTCTGTACCTATTGCTGGAGGAATTCCTGAACTTAAATTTGATGATGATGAAGAAGGGCTTATAGAAAACTCAGCTAATATACCTGATCAAAAAACGCTTGAGCTTGAGATGGCTCTTGAAGCTAGAAAGCAGAAGGCTAGAGTAATACGTCTTCAAAAGATTCTTGTTGCTAATGGAATGATGGAAGATGAGGGGGAGAAAACTTTCGATGGTGTTATTGGTGCAAAAACTAATGCTGCTATTAAACGTGTAAAAGAGATACAAAAAGCTCTTGGAGTTAAGGCTGATGGAATCATTGGTAAAAATACTTTAAAGGCCGCAATGAAGCGTGGTATATCTATCGCTGACCTTGCAAGACATAATAAAGCATCTACAATAAAAGACCAGGTTATGGCTATGGATGTTATTGATACTAAAGGTCCAGAGCTTGCTGCTATGGGATTTAGAAAAGGAGGAATCCTTCAGTATCAGTCAGGTGGTGTTGTTTCTGCCCCTGTTGGTAGTAGAACCTATACTGGTGGGACAGGATCAGAGGCTGCTAGAGCTAGGGCGAAGAGACTTCATGGCTATACTAGTGTTATGGATACTTACGGAAGAAGAGATCCTGAGGAAGTTAAGGTAGTTCAGAGAGAACTTGGGTTGAAAGAAGATGGTATTGAGGGGCCAAAGACTAAGGCTGCCTTAGAGAGAGCGATATGGAACGCCAGGCCTTATAAGGATACAATAGATCGACCAGTGATGCCTTTGCGTAATAATTAAGAAGTAAATGATAATGAAAAATATGATATATGTTAATAATGGATACAAGACCCCAGTTGAGGGTCAAAGAAATAGATGTAGATAACCTAAGTCCTAACGGAGAAGTGTTCTTTTTAGAAGAAGGTCACAAGTATTATCATGAAGATGATATCGTTAATGGAGAGTTACTACCATTTGAGAAGTCAAAATACCAGTTTAGGTCGCCTACGGGTATACTGGCAGACTTTAAAGAGAAGTTTGAGACCGAACGCATAGCGCGTACTTACGTTATTAAACATGAGTTAGATATTACGTGGAAAGAGTTAGTGGCAGAATGGGATGAGAAGGCCCGCGTAGCATCTGAAGAAGGAACATTGTTGCATGGTTATGCAGAATCTATGTTTAATGGGTGGGGAATGAAACAGCCAGAGGCGCCTAAGGCGTTATATGTCAATGACTTGTATAGAGAGTTGTTGGATACGCATGTTTTAGCTAAAACAGAACTACTTGTTTATTCAAAGACACTTAGATTATCTGGACAAGTTGATTTACTGATGAGAAATAAAGATAGAAGTGAATACTATCTATACGATTACAAGTTTATTAAGAAGCCGCTTGAAAGAAAGAGCTTCTATAACCCAAGAACTAAGAAATATAAAATGATGTCTGGACCATTTAGGTTCCTATATGACTGTAACTACTCTCATTATTCAATACAGATGGAGATTTACAGATATCTTATGGGTCCTATAGGTAAAAAGACTGTGAAGAAGGCGCTAATTGTAGTGACTCCTGACAAATATGAGATAGTTGATGGAATGCCTATGAAGATATGGGTGGATAGTGATGGAATATTGCATGCAGCTTACCATAATAGGTGGGGAAAGCTTTATAATAGCGCTAAAGATAAGAAATATTTGAGTAAACCGTATAAATTAATATGAAATGATAAGAGAAACGTATAACACAGAGAAAGTCTACTTCACACCAGGTGATATAGTAGTAATTAAGCACGATTTAGACCATAAACCTAAGATGCTGGTACAATCAGTTGATAAAGCTACAATGTCCTCAGAGAGAGGCGGTATGCTGCTGGGAGTAACATGTATATGGTACAATACTATGGGCGAAGTGCAGAAGCATAGATACAGTACTAAGGATTTAGAGAAGATATAATATGGTCAGATTTACTATCGTTAATAATAAGGTAGTTCTAGATCCAAACATTGTATTATTAAAAGATCTAAGTGACCTTTACGTAGAGAAAAGGGGCCCTAAGTTCCTGCAGGTGATATATTATATGCACTCCAGAAACCAGGACAACCCATTTCGTGATCTCGATCAAATAACTATTGAGACAAATATCCTACAAGCAGTATTTAATAATGCTAAGTGGGAAGATATAAAAATGTCTGATAAAGAAAAGAAGCTTTATATATCTGCTGAGAAGACTTTTATGAAACATAATACCACACCAGAGTCTAGGCTTGAAAAAGCTATCGATAAAAAACTGGATGAGGTATCTAGGATGTTAAATGAGACTGTGCCAGTAATTGAGGAATCTATTACTAAAAATGGTGAGACTAAATTTAGCTCCAATTTAAGCATCATACTTAATCTGTTTACTAAGATTGAGACAATCATGAAGAGTAAAACAGTACTGCAGAACGCTATACTTAAGCAAGAGGTTGCTGGTAAAGTGAGAGGTGGTGGTACTACAAGTTTCCGTGAGATGGGAATATTAAAGAAGTAAGATGCATATAAAATCTAAAACTACATACGACAAGTTTAATTCTAAGAAGCTTCCATTTCTTCGAAGAGAAGAGGATGGTAGGATTTTTAATGATGATTGGGAAGTTACTGATGTACAAGACTATCTTGGAGGTATAAGAACAGGAGAGGAGTCTATTAGTTTACGTGATTATTTAGTGTATCGACCATTGCCCCCAGCACTTTTAAAATTAGGTGAAATGCCTAACGTACACCCACAGAGTTATGAGATGCAGCTTTGGTATAAAACACTATACACTGCTCTTACTGAGGGAGTTACTGTAGGGAAGGAATACTTTAATCCTTTCTTTGTATTCTGGATACTGGTATTTATATTTGAGATACCGCTATATGATAAGGATAATAATCCTATTGAGGGTTCTGAAATTGATCAACCTATCTATTCTACCATGGACAGATATATGCTTGATGTATTTTGGAAGGCCTATAAACAAAGAAAGTATGTGGCGCTAATGTCTGGTCGTGGACTAGGTAAGTCGTTCCTTACATCTGCCATCGAAGCATGGTACTACACTTTGTTCGATAACCAAGAAATTATTGTATCAGCTACCTCTGACCCTATTGTGGAAGAGGCCTGGACAAAAACTACAGATACATTTGATCTTATTGAAAAGAAATTCCCTGGATTTAAACAGAAGCGTCTTCTTGATAGTAATATTAAGATACAAGCTGGTGAGGCTTACTATGATGCTAATGGTGATCTACAGACTAGAGGATCCTTGAATGATGTAAGACGTATTGTATATGGAGATAACGCCAACAAAACAAGGGGTCGTCGACCTCACTTCCAGCACGTGGAGGAATTTGCTGCGTTTCCTATGCACCCATCTAAAGGGTCCCTTAAGAATGTTATTGGTCAATCAAAAGGATCATGGCTGGTGATGGGATCATTTAAAAAAGCTTTTGTAGTTTATACAGGAACTGGTGGATCTGTAGATAATAAAGATGCAGAGGATGTATTTACAAACCCTACCGCATATAACCTTATAGAGATTAATGAGTGGGGAAAACCTACGAGTTTATTTATACCAACATTCCTTAAGTACGCTGGTACATGGGAGAAGACTGGTACACCTGATATAAAACTTGCACTTAAAAGAGTACATAAGAACAGAGAAGGTCTTGAATCTGACCCAGTAGCATATTTAAAAGAACTACAGGAATTCCCTATCACACTAGATGAGGTATTCATTGTTCATGGGACTAATATATTTAACCAAGACAAGATTAGTGAGATGATCGCTAAAGCTAAGATGGCTAAGGAAACTCCTTATGACGTAGGTAAACTTGAGTATATATTAGACAGTACTGGTAATGTTAAAGATGTGAAGTTTGTTAAGGATCCTATGGGAGATATTATCATTGTTGAGCATCCGCACAAAGAGACTAATGGTAAGATACTTAATAACTTATATGTGGCTGGTATAGATAGTATTGATCAAGGTAAAATGGATTCTCTTGTAGATGGTTCCAAATTAGCTATGGTTGTTAAGAAAAGAATATCTGGATCCATGTTTACACAAACAAGTAATCTGTATGTAGCTTTCTATAACAAGAGATCTGATCAGGTAAGATGGGATTACGAGAATGCTCTTAAACTTAGTATGTATTACAATTCTAGAATTAATCTAGAATACACAAAGATTAATATTATATCACATTTCCGAGAGAGGGGACAGTTCTGGAGATTCCTTCAGAGGCCGTCTATCGCAATTGGAGCCAATGTTAGTGGAGCCAAGGCAAGTCAGCTTATTGGATCACCTGCTACAAATCACGTGATAGCTCACCAGGACCAGAAGCTTGCTGATTATATAGATGATTTCTATTATCAATTAGTATATCTACCTGTACTGGAGCAACTTAGAGATTACTCCATGGAAGCTAGAACAAAATTTGACTACGTGGTAGCAATGGGGCTCGCCGAATTAGCTGATGAGGATTTCTTAGGAAAACCTGCGACGGCTGGTGGGGCAGCAACAGAGGACCTGGCAGATTTTGGTTTCTATAGAGATAAGAGAGGTGTTAAGAGATGGGGAGAAATTCCTAAGAAATCTAATGAGATCAGATCTATCGCTGAAGAAATGATAGAGGAGCAGATTGAAGATGCTAATAATCCATTTACTTGGGTAGAAGCTAATTCATCCAGATGATAAAGTAAATTATTTTTAGTATTATAAACAAGAATTAAAGAATATAACTGTGATAGGAGATTATTTAACAATAGAACATGAGGTGCACCTGTCTGAGAAACAAAAGCTTACTGATAAGTATTTTGAAGACATGGCTAGGCATTATATAATGCTCCTTAATTACGAGAGGGATAACATTACTAGTGCTAGAAACTATTACTCAAGTGTTAGGGATGAATATGACTTCCAATACCTGGAGGATATCTATGGTATGCAAAACCCTATTGATCTTGGGTTCACCAATATCATCAAGCCCAGAGTAGATGCTCTAGTAGGGCTAAGTTTGTTAAGTGAACCTGATTTCCAGACGCACTATGTTGATAAAGAGACCATTAAGAAGGTTGAAGAAAAGAAGACAGAGAAACTTATAGAAGATGTCTTCAACGATATCAAGAATAGTATGGAGATTTCTAGGAAAGCTGGGGCAGAAGGTAAGGATCCAGAAAAGCAGAAAGGTGGTGTCACAGAAGATACAAAAGAATTTCTTGATAAAGTAGTAAAGAAATATAGTGAAGAGTATTTATCTTCATATCAGATTGCTGCTGATCATATTATAAGACTGATTGAAACTGATGCTGAGATAGATCTTAGTAATGTAAAGAAAGAGATTGCAAAAGATTACTTTATAACAGGTGAGGCCTATGCGAGAGAAGTGTATAAAGGCGAAGGTAAAGACCCAAAAATTGAGGTTATACTTCCAGACTACTTCTATTCTAATAGACCTAGACTTGATAAAGATTTAAAAAGAGCAAGTGTTGTTGTATACAGAGAACGTATATCACCTCACGAAGTACTTAAGAAATTAGGTAATAAAATTACAAAGAAAGACGCTGAGCGTTTATTTTCATATTATGGGGCCCTAAGCGGCGAAGAGCTTTCACTGAATGGTGGAGCGCCTGATGCAGAACTTAATGCACCTGTAGATGATATGCACCAACTAGATACCTTCTATCTGAAGACTGGTTGGATCAATGGTCCATTAAATGGTCCAGGAGGATACAAAGGAC
>Ga0256844_10000145_pt1 | contig 28868 bp, 16 predicted proteins | sample MusselsmetaG_FD_189100 | JGI IMG/M metagenome (GOLD analysis project Ga0256844, IMG submission 189100) | Mussel associated microbial communities from hydrothermal vent at the East Pacific Rise, Pacific Ocean - Mussels | ecosystem: Host-associated > Mollusca > Shell > Unclassified ... | reverse complement strand
GATGTATAATTATCATTTAAAAGGTTTAGATGTTATGCATAAAGATCAAAAACAAGCAAAACGATCTATTGCCAATTCCATAGCCAGCCTTAAACAAATATATTCTCGTAGACCTAATTCATATTTGTTACGAATATTTTTAGATACTAAAGCAGATGAAATTGAATTTATATTTAAAGATGGACCTACAATAGATACTCGTAATTTAAAAGAAATGTTATCGAGAGTTTTTCCTTCACGATTAGATAATTGGAATAATATAAAATAGTATTTTTGTAAAATAACAAAACCTACTATAAAACATAATAACATGCTTCAAAGTCTTGTAATTAAAAACTTTGCTTTAATTGATAATTTAAAAGTGAATTTCACTTCAGGATTATCTATTATTACAGGTGAAACAGGAGCAGGGAAATCAATATTACTTGGTGGATTAGCTTTGGTTTTAGGTAAGCGAGCAGATTTAAATTCTTTAAAAAACAAAGAACTTAAATGTATTGTAGAAGCAGAATTTAATATTGAAAATTATAATATTGAAAGTTTTTTTTTAGAGAATGATTTAGATTATGAGCCTTTAACAATAATCAGAAGAGAAATTTTACCAAGTGGGAAATCAAGAGCTTTTATAAACGACACACCATTAACATTAAATATATTAAATAAGCTGAGTGAGAGATTAATAGATGTTCATTCACAACATCAAACTTTACAATTAGGAGATTTAAATTATCAGTTTTATTTAATAGATTCATTAGCCAATAATAAAAAGTTTTTAGCATCATACTCTAGAGGATTAAAAATTCTTAAAAGTTTAAATAAAGAATTGGATGTGATTCTGAATAATCAAGAATTAGAAAAACAACAATTTGAATATAATTTTTTCCTTTTTGAAGAATTAGAAAAAGCAGATTTTAAAGTTGGAGAACAGTTAGAATTAGAACAAAAAATTGATCGATTAAGTAATGTTGAACAAATTAAAGAAAGTTTAGCAGAGAGTCTTTTAATTACATATAATGAAGATACAGGCTTATTAGAAGCATTTTCAAAAGTGAATTCAAGTTTGTCTAAAATTAGTGAGTTTTCAACAGAATATCAATCATTATTTAATAGAATAGAAAGTTTAAAAATAGAACTTGAAGACATTGCTAAGGAACTAGAAACTCACAATGAAAATATAGAATCTAATCCTTTTGAATTAGAAAAATATAATGATCGATTACAGTTACTTTATGATTTACAAAAAAAACATAATGTAGCATCTATTGAAGAGTTAAATTTAGTTTTTGAACAGCTTGATAAGAAAGTACAAAATGTTCAAAATGCAAATGAAATAATAGATTTAAAAAATATAGAAATCTCAAAAGTTAGTAGTGATCTAAACTCTTTAGCTGATAAAATTCATAATAATAGAAAGAAAGTAATTCCTAAATTTATAAAGCAATTAGAAAACACATTATTTAGTTTAGAAATGCCATCAGTAAAATTCAATATTGATTTAAATATAACTGATAAATTTTTAAATAATGGAAAAGATGAGCTAAATTTTATGATTTCAACTAATAAAGGAGCTGATTTTATACCAATTAAAAAAGGACCTTCAGGAGGTGAAATGTCTAGAATAATGTTATCTATTAAATCTATTTTATCTAAATATATAGAACTTCCAACAATTATTTTTGATGAGATTGATACAGGAGTATCAGGAGAAGTATCTAATAGAATTGCAGAAGTAATGCTTAAAATGAGTGAAAATATGCAAGTTATATCTATTACTCATTTGCCACAAATTGCATCTAAAGGAAAACAGCATTATAAAGTGTTTAAAAAAGAAGTTAATAAACAAGTAGAAACTAATATAAAAGAATTGTCAAAAGAAGAAAGATTAAATGAAATTGCTGAAATGTTAGGAGGAAAAGAATTAACAAAATCTGCTTTAGCACATGCAAAACAATTGTTAAAACAATAAATTTGTTTATTTTTGTCAATTAAGTAAATATAACAAGGTTAATAGTTTTGTCTAAAGACTAACGACCACTAACCAAATTTTATAAAATGTACAATTTATTAAAAGGTAAAAGAGGAATTATTTTTGGAGCTTTAGATGAAAATTCAATAGCTTGGAAAGTTGCAGAAAGAGCTCATGAAGAAGGAGCTACTTTTGTTCTTACAAACGCACCAGTTGCATTAAGAATGGGAGTTATAAATAAACTTGCAGAAAAAACTAACTCTCAAATAATACCTGCTGACGCAACATCATTAGAAGATTTAGAAAATCTAGTTACAAAATCTGTTGAAATACTTGGAGGTAAATTAGACTTTGTTTTACATTCAATTGGAATGTCAGTAAATGTTCGAAAAGGGAATCATTATACAAATCAAGATTATAGTTTTACACATAAAGGTTGGGATATCTCAGCTGTATCTTTTCATAAAGTAATGAGTGTTTTATATAAAAATGATGCCATGAGTGAATGGGGAAGTATTGTTGCATTAACATACATGGCAGCACAAAGAGTATTTCCAGATTATAATGATATGGCAGATAATAAAGCCTATTTAGAATCAATTGCACGTAGTTTTGGTTATTTCTTTGGTAGAGATAAAAAAGTAAGAGTTAATACAATTTCACAATCTCCAACACCTACAACAGCAGGTAGTGGAGTTAAAGGTTTTACAGGCTTTTTAAATTATGCTGAAAAAATGTCACCTTTAGGTAATGCAACAGCTTTAGAATGTGCCGATTATACAATTTCATTATTTTCTGATTTGACTAAAAAAGTAACACTACAAAATTTATTTCATGATGGAGGATTTTCTAATATGGGAATCAGTCAAACTATAATGGAAGATTTTGATAAAAAAATGTAAAAAAATAAATTAATATAGTTTAAAAAAAACCATCAAATATTTGATGGTTTTTTTTGTTAATTAAATTTTTTAAAAGTTAAAAACACAAAGTAAATTTTGTTATTTGGAAAATAAACAATAAATTTAGCCTCTTATAATTCTAACATAAATTATTTTTCAATGAAAAAAATTACATTATTAATCGTTTTTATAACTTTGTTTTTTGGAGTAAGCTCTGTTAAAGCACAGGTAATAAATGAAGCTGCCAATTGGCCAAATTCCGATTGGGAAGTAATAGGTGTTTTTACTTTTACTGGCTTTACTAGCAATCCTACAGATAACCCATATACAGATCCTGTTCCAGGTGCTAATTTTGGGTTTGATAATTGGGCCGCAGGAGCAGGTTCATTATTTGATATTATTGCAGCCGAATCTCCAAGATATGATTTAAGAGCAGCAGCATCAGCTACACCGGCTGAAGAGCAAGTAGTTGTTAATTTTGATTATAATTATCTAAGTTTTGGTTCTGTTTTGATTCTACAATATACTATTGATAGTGTGAATTGGAATGACTGGCAAGAAATACCATTAAATTCAGCTTCAGAAACCGATTATGTTGATTGTTCAAATTTATTAAGTTTTGAAAGTATACCATTATTAATAACTCAATTTGATCAAGGAGAATTACAAAGATTTAAGTATAGAATTATATATAATGATAATAATGCACTTTCTGAAAAAGGTGGATTTTGTGTAGGATCACCAACACTAACATCAAGAGAAACTCCTCTTTGTTTTCAACCAGCAAATATTCAAGCAGATGAGGATTTATTATTTTCTGATAGTGCTTCAATATCTTGGGATGATCAAAATGGAACTATTCCAAATGATGGTTGGGAAATTGAATATGGTTTAGAAGGATTTTTACAAGGAAGTGGAACTACTGTTACTACTTTTAGCGATCCTTATGTAATTACAGGTTTAGAAGATATTACTTGTTATGATGTTTATGTTAGAGCAGTTTGTGACTTAGGAGCAGAAGTTTATAGTGAATGGACAGGTCCTTTTAATTTTTGTACAATATTAGGCCCAACAGGTTGTGGTGATGTATTTTATGATGATGGAGGTCCAGATGGAAATTATTCTAATGGTATTAGTGATCAAGTTACAACTATTTGCCCTGATGAAGCTGGAGATGTAGTAACTGTAGTTTTTGATGCATTTGAAACAGAAAGTTGTTGTGATTGGTTAAAAGTATATGATGGAGATTCTACTTCATCACCTTTTATAGGTGAGTTTAAAGGAGTTAATTCGCCAGGTTTAATATCAGCAACTATTGCAAATGGAGGTTGTTTAACTTTTAAATTTCATTCAGACTCTTCTGTGACAAAATTAGGTTGGGAAGCAAGAATTTTATGTTCACCTCCTATTACTTGTCTTGTGCCAGATAATTTAACAGTTAGCTCTTCTAGTATAACTTTGCATGAAGCAGATATTTCATGGGATGATAATAATGATACGTCTCCTGCAAACGGATGGGTAGTTGAGTATGGTGAAGAAGGTTTTGAATTAGGTACAGGTATAACTGTGAATGCTACAACAAATTCATTATCTTTAATAGATTTGAATTCTGGTACTTTCTATTGTTTCTATGTAAAAGCAAATTGTGAAGGAACTGATGAAAGTTTCTGGAGTGGATCACAATGTTTTAGTACTAAAGTAGGATGTGGTGATAATTTTTATGATGCTGGAGGACCTTTAAATAATTATTCTAATAGTGTTGATGAAACCACAACAATTTGTCCAGAAGAAGTAGATGAAGTTGTTACTGTTGTTTTTGATGCATTTGATACAGAGTCAGGTTATGATAGATTAAAAATATATGATGGGTCATCTGCATCAGGACCATTATTAGGAACCTTTGAAGGAAATACTTTACCAGGTATGATTTCTGGTACTTTAGCAAATGGAGGCTGTTTAACTTTTGTATTTCATTCTGATAGTTCTGTAAATAAAGCAGGTTGGGAATCAAGAATATTCTGTTCGCCACCTGTTACTTGTTTCTTCCCAGAAGATTTAACAGTTGAAGCTAGAATTCATGATGCAGACATTACTTGGGTAGATACAAATACTGTTCCTTCAACTGTTGGTTATGATATTCAATATGGTTTAGATGGTTTTGAATTAGGCGATGGTACAATAATTAATACTACTGATACTAATTATACAATTACAGGTTTAGATGCAAATACGGATTATTGTTATTATGTAAAAGCTAATTGTGATAATTCTGAAGATAGTTTTTGGCAAGGTCCAGTATGTTTTACAACTTTATGTGAAGCTTTTATTGCACCTTATATTGAAGATTTTGAAAATGTAGGACAAACACCAGATTGTTGGACTCAAAGTACTGAAGATGATGGTGATTGGAGTTTTAGTAATTTTGCTACAACACATTTTGGAGATAACGGAAATATTTTTGAAACTCAAACAAATAGTAATAACTACTTTGCTTATGTGGAAGATGGATGGTTTACTGATGGTAATAAATATACAATAAGTTCACCAATGGTTGATGTGAGTACTCTTGCTGAACCAACATTATATTTCTATTATGTTAGTAATAACGAAGGAGGATCAAATGTTAATTTCTCTATTGATATTTGGGATGGAGCAAATTGGAATACAAATTTCTTTACAAGTAATGAAAATACTTATGGTTGGAGTAGGATGATATTAAATTTATCTGATTTAACAATAACTGATTTTATTCAAGTTAGATTTAATATCAAAGATAATAACGGAGATAGATATGATGATTTTGCAATAGATGATGTTGAACTAAAAGAAGCACCATCTTGTTGGCCAGTAAATGATGTTGATATAACAAATATTACTACAAATTCTGTAGATTTAAGTTGGATAAATGAAAATGATACTGTTCCTGTTGGAGGTTGGGATATAGAACTTACTTACCCTACTTTTTCACAAGGAACGGGTCAAATAACAACAGTTTATACTAATTCTGTAACATTAGATAATTTAGTTGCAAGTTCAACTTATGAAATTTATATAAGAGCAAATTGTTCTGCAGATGGTTCTGATAGTTCTATTTGGTCTGGACCATATGAGTTTACTTTACAAAATGCAGTACCAGTAAATAATGATTGTTCTAACGCAATTGAATTAATTCCTGGAACATCAGATTGTCAAGCAACTTTAGGAAACAATATTATGGCTACATCTACAAATCCTGCTCTTGCTACAAATTGTAATGCAGATGATGTTATTGATGGAGTTAGCTATAATAATCTTGTTAAGGATGTTTGGTATAAATTTTATATGCCAGAAACTGGTACTGTTACAATTCAAACATATTTCGCCGGTGGTATGAATGACAGTGTAATGGCTGTGTATAGAGCAGATGATTTAACTTCACCTTGTGCTAGTTTAAACCCTGCTGTAAGTTTCTATCCAGGAACAACAAATGTAAATAACTCAATTTATACATGTAGAGATGATTCTGATCCTAATCTTAACCCAGGAAATGCTGATGATGTAAATGATTTTTCTATTATTATGGTTCAAAATCAAATACCAGGTGATTTATACTATATTAGGGTTTGGTCATATAATACTTCTGTTCAAGGTCAATTTTTAATTTGTATTAAAGGTGCCGAAGAAACTAGAACAAGTGCACTCTCAGAGGAAGATGTAATTGCTAATAATGTAGTTTTAGATTATTATCCTAATCCAGTTACAAATATTCTAAATTTAAAATCAAATTCAGATATTAAATCTGTTAGAATATATAGTATATTAGGTCAAGAGGTACTAAGAAAAAATTACGATAATTCTGTTACTGTAGCAGAGTTAGATATGCAATACCTTAAATCAGGTACATACTTTGTTAAAGCATTACTTGATAATGATGTTATTAAAACATTTAAAATTGTTAAAAATTAGTTTTAACTAATTATTTAGTAAAAGGCTCTGAGAAATCAGAGCCTTTTTTATTTCATAAATTAATATGTAATAAAGCAATCTGTTTAATAATAATTCCATTGAATAATTTTACGCGCTAATTTTGTATTTTAATTATATCTTTGTCTTGAATTTGTCATTCCTATTTTTAAACCTTTAGGAAGCATAAAACTTATAGTTATAAAATTTTGAAAATTACTTTATCCATAATAATACCTGTTTATAATCGTTCTCAAGAAATTGATGAGCTCTTAAACAGTTTATTATTTCAAAAGTTTAACAAATCTTTTGAAATTGTTATTGTAGAAGATGGCTCTACAGAAAAATGTAATGAAATAGTAAAGGTATATCAAGAAAAATTAAATATTAATTATTTGTTTCAAGATAACACAGGCCCTGGACAAGCACGAAATAATGGTATGTCAAAGGCTAATGGGAACTATTTTATTATTTTAGATTCAGATGTTATTTTACCAAAAGATTATCTTACAATAGTTCATAATAAACTAGATACTAATTATACGGATACTTTTGGAGCACCAGACAAATCACATCATTCATTTACAGAAACTCAAAAAGCTATTAATTATGCAATGACTTCTTTTTTAACTACAGGAGGTTTGCGAAATAACGGAAAAACCAATTTTCAGTTGAGAAGTTTCAATATGGGTTTATCAAAGAAAGCTTTTGATTTAAGTAAAGGGTTTTCAAAACAACACTATGGGGAGGACATTGAATTAAGTTATAGAATAGATAAATTGAACTTAACAAAACAATTTATTCAAGACGCATTTGTTTATCATAAACGTAGAGCTAATTGGTTTCAGTTTTACAATCAAACTTTTAATTTTGGTAGTGCAAGACCTATATTAAATAAAACGCTTAAAAACAGCACAAAATTAACTTATTGGTTTCCTTCAATATTTATTATAGGATTACTTTTTTCTGTTATTTTAATTTTTATAGGTTATCCTTTATTGTATATATTATACACACTTTATTTTTTAGCTATTTTTATGAATTCGTTATGGCTTAATAAAAATATTAAAGTTGCTTTGTTTTCAATGCAAGCAGTATTTATTCAGTTTTTGGGTTATGGTTTAGGGTTTATTAAATCCCAGTTTAATCTTAATATATTTAGAAAATCAAAAGAAGCAACTTTTCCTAAAATGTTTTCTTAGTGAATATGTTTATTTCTAAACTACTAGAAGGTTGATGTTAGTTGTCTAATGATGAATAGAATTGTCATTGTGAACGTAGTTAAGAAATCTGTTGAAATGAAATGTTAACTACATTTAATTTTCTAGACTTTATCATTTAAATTTTTAAACCTCAATCTTTTCAATCCAAAAATATTAATCTTATTTTTGCATTCATAAATTAAACAAATGAAATATTACAATAATATATTAGAAACTATTGGAAATACACCTTTAGTTAAACTAAATAAAATAGTTGAAGATGTTGATGCTTTGGTATTAGCTAAAGTAGAGACCTTTAATCCAGGTCATTCTGCTAAAGATCGTATGGCTTTAAAAATGATTGAAGATGCAGAAGCAGATGGTAGTTTAAAACCTGGAGGAACTATTATTGAAGGTACTTCTGGTAATACTGGTATGGGTTTAGCAATTGCTGGAACTTTAAAAGGTTATAAATGTATTTTTGTAATGGCTGATAAGCAGTCTAAAGAAAAAGTAGATATTTTACGAGCAGTAGGAGCTGAAGTAGTGGTTTGTCCTACAGCGGTAGAACCAGATGATCCACGTTCATATTACTCGGTTTCAAAAAGATTGGCAGAAGAAACATCTAATGGTTGGTATGTAAACCAATATGATAATCCATCAAATGCTTTAGCACATTACGAAAGTACTGGCCCAGAAATTTGGAAACAAACCGAAGGTAAAATTACTCATTTTGTAGTTGGAGTAGGAACTGGAGGAACCATTTCTGGAATAGGAAAGTACCTAAAAGAACAAAATCCAAATATTAAAATTTGGGGAATTGATACTTATGGCTCGGTTTTTAAAAAATATCATGAAACTGGTATTTTTGATGAGAAAGAAATTTATCCTTATGTAACTGAAGGAATAGGAGAGGACATTTTACCAAAGAATGTAGATTTTTCAGTAATTGATGGTTTTGAAAAAGTAACAGATAAAGATGGAGCTGTTTATACACAGAAATTGGCTTTAGAAGAAGGGCTTTTTATGGGTAATTCTGCTGGGTCTGCTGTTAAAGGTTTATTGCAATTAAAACATCATTTCAAAAAAGATGATGTAGTTGTAGTTTTATTTCACGATCATGGTACCAGATATGTTGGAAAAATGTTTAACAATGACTGGATGAAAAAAATGGGATATATTGATTAGATAAATCATTTTAATAAATTTTTATCAATAATAGATTATACTTATTATTAAATATAGTACATTAAAACTCTTTTAAAAATAGCTTTTTTAAACGAGTTTTATATTTTTTAAATATTTGTTTGTATATTTATAGTTAAAATGTATTTAAATACATTTTAACTATAAATTGCTATAACTACTTATTTTGATTAGAGAAGATTTTTTACATTATTTATGGAAGCATAAATTATATGATTTTTCAAATTTAATTTCATCTACCGATGAAAAAATTGAAATAATTAATTGTGGAATTCATAATTTAAATTCAGGACCAGATTTTTTTAATGCACAAGTTAAAATTGATAATCAAATTTGGGCAGGAAATGTTGAAATTCATGTAAAAGCATCAGATTGGTATGTACATAATCATGAAATTGATACAGCCTATGATAATGTAACTCTTCATGTTGTATGGGAAAATGATATGGATATTTTTAGGAAAGATAACACTAAAATAACTACCTTAATATTGAAGGATTATGTTTCTAATGAATTGATTGTTAATTATCAAAAATTATTTTCTAAAAATCAAAAATGGATTAATTGTGAAAAAGATATTAATCTAATAGATAAATTCACTATTAATAATTGGTTAGAACGTTTGTATTTAGAACGTTTAAATGATAAATCTGATTTTATTTTAAACTTATTAAAACAATCTAATAATGATTGGGAAGCAGTATTGTTTAAATTATTAGCCAAAAATTTTGGATTGAAAGTAAATGGAGATGCTTTTTTTCAATTAGCAAACTCTTTTGATTATGCTATTTTACGAAAAAACCTTTCAAATATTGAGAAAATTGAAGCGTTGTTATTTGGACAAGCATCATTATTATCTGATGATTTTGAAGATGCTTATCATGATGATTTAATAAAAGAATATTCTTTTTTACAGATAAAATTTAAGTTAAAATCTATTCATAAAAATGAAATAAAATTCTTTAGATTACGTCCAAATAATTTTCCAACAATAAGAATTTCGCAATTAGCTAATATATACTATCAATATCAGAGTTTATTCTCTAAAATAATGGCAATCAATAATATTGATGATTTTTATAATATTTTTAATATCACAACTACTAAATATTGGGAAACACATTATTCGTTTAAATCATCTTCATCAAAACGTAAGAAAAAATTAACTAAATCATTTATTGATTTATTATTGATAAATACTATTATTCCTTTAAAGTTTGTGTATTTAAAGCATATTGGTAAGTTAGATGAGGAACTTATTTTACAATTAATTCAGCAAATAAAGCCAGAAAAAAATTCAATAATAGAGAAATTTAACTTCTTAAAAATAGAAACAAAAAACGCATTGGAAACACAAGCTTTACTACAATTAAAAAATAATTATTGTAATAAAAACCAATGTTTACAATGCGCTGTTGGAAATAAATTGTTAGTTAATTAGTTAAGTGAATTCATCACTTGAACTTTTTCCATTCCAACTTTAATAGCTTCTTCATTTAAAGGTATCATATGATGATGACGTTCGGGTAAAGATTTTTCTAAACCTTTATGAATATTATCCATTTTTACAATAGGATGCATTTTTAAGAATGCACCTAAGATTACCATGTTAAATGTTTTTTTATTTTTAAGATTGGCAGCTTCTTTTGTACCTTCAATCTTTGCAATAGTTATATCTTTACGTTGTGGTGGTTTTGAAATTCCATTTGGATCGTAAATTAATAAACCTCCAGGTTTTACCATAGGTTCAAATTTATCCATAGATTGTTGGTTGAGAACAATAGCAGTATCAAATTCATTTAATATTGGTGAGCTAATACGCTCATCACTTAAAATCACAGTAACATTTGCTGTTCCTCCACGCATTTCTGGGCCGTAAGAAGGCATCCAACTTACTTCTTGATCTTGCATAATTCCTGAATATGCTAATATTTTACCCATAGACAGAACTCCTTGTCCACCAAAACCTGCAATAATTAATTCTTCAGTCATTTTATTTGTTTTTTGTTTTTAATCTACTTCTTACTTCTTGTCTCTAGCTACTTATTTCAAAAACTATTTTTTAATATCTCCTAATGGGAAATATGCCAACATGTTTTCTTGTAACCATTCATTCGCTTTAAGCGGTGTCATTTTCCATCCTGAATTACAGTTAGAAACAATTTCTACTATTGATGTCCCTTTGCCATCACGTTGATTTTCAAAAGCTTTTCTAATTGCTTTTTTAGTTTTTCTTACATATTTAGCTTCGTGAACTGCTTGCCTTGTAGCATAGCATACTCCAGGAAGCATGGCAACCATTTCAGTTATTTTTAAAGGATAACCCATCGTTTCAACTACACGACCATAAGGTGAAGTAGAAGATTTCATTCCTTGAAGTGTTGTTGGTGCCATTTGTCCACCAGTCATACCATAAATACCATTATTCACAAAAATAATTACGATATTTTCACCTCTATTACAAGCGTGAATTGTTTCTGCAGTACCAATTGCTGCTAAATCACCATCACCTTGATAAGTAAATACATATTTTTCTGGAAAAACTCTTTTAATTCCAGTAGCAACTGCAGGAGCTCTACCATGAGCTGCTTGTTGCATATCAATATCCATAAATTCATAAGCCAAAACAGAACATCCAACAGGAGCAACACCTATAGTTTGCTCTCTAATGCCCATTTCTTCAACGACTTCCATTACTAGTCTATGTGCAACTCCATGTCCACAACCAGGACAATAACTTAAGGTAGTATCACACATTAAATCTGTTTTCTTAAAAACAACTTTACCTTTTTTAATTATATCTTCAGGTGTTATTACTGCATCCATATTATCCTATTTTTTTAAGTTCTTTTTCTACGGCTTCTAAAATTTCTGTTGGTGAAGGTATCATTCCACCCATTCTTCCGTAATATGCTACTGGTACTTTACCATTAACAGCCAATTGTACGTCTTCAACCATTTGCCCTGCACTCATCTCAACAGACATAAATCCTTTTACTCTTTTTGCTAATTCAATAATTGGTTTTTTGGGGAAAGGCCAAAGTGTTATAGGTCTTAATAATCCTAATTTTATTCCTTTCTTTTCAGCTTGTTGAATAACTTTTTGGCAAATTCTTGCTGACGAACCATAAGCTACTACAATATACTCTGCATTATCACAGTTTATTTCTTCATAACGTACTTCATTTTCTTCTATCGTACTGTATTTTTTTTGAAGATGAATATTATGTCTTTCCATCTTTTCTGGTTTTAAAGCCAGAGAAGTAATGATATTACGTTCTCTTGTTTCAGGTTTACCTGTAGTTGCCCAAGAACCATAATTCTTGATTAAATCTTTATTGGTCATTCGTTCTTTCTGTTCTGGAAGCACCACTTTTTCCATCATTTGACCGATAGCACCATCAGATAAAATCATCATAGGATTACGATATTTAAAAGCTAAATCTAATCCTAAATCAACAAAATCTGCCATTTCTTGAACCGTTGAAGGTGCTAAAACTATCATTCTATAATCACCATGTCCGCCACCTTTAGTAGCTTGAAAATAATCAGATTGTCCAGGTTGGATTGTTCCTAAACCAGGACCAGCTCTTACTACGTTTACTATTAAACAAGGTAACTCAGAACCAGCCATGTAAGAAATTCCTTCTAATTTTAAGCTAATACCAGGACTTGAAGAAGAGGTCATTACTCTTTTTCCACATCCAGCAGCACCATAAACCATGTTTATAGCAGCAATTTCGCTTTCTGCTTGTAACACCTGCATTCCTGTACGTTTATGTGGCTCTTCATGCATTAAATATTCAATTACTTCAGATTGTGGTGTAATTGGATATCCAAAATAAGCATCTACTCCAGCTCTAATTGCAGCTTCTGCAAGAGCCTCGTTTCCTTTCATAAGTTTTACATCTTCCATATTGTTTATCTTATTTCTTTGAAATTTTGATTAATTGATTTAAGCAACTATGCTGCTTCCATCTGGTTTAAATTGATATACCGTAAAACACATATCTGGACAAACTAATGCGCAAATTTTACATCCTGTACAAGCATCGTGATTGATTGGAAATGCTGGGTTATATCCTTTTGAATTTACTTCGCTGTTAAGTGCTAAAACATTTGTTGGACAAGCTTCTACGCATAAATCACAACCTTTACATGCTTCTGTATTTATCTCAACTGCACCTCTTACTTTAGCCATATCTATAAATTTAGGTTATCTAATTGATACCAATTTATTGAGCTAGTGATATTAAGAATATTAGACTAAAATTTTTAGAATTTAAAATTGATAGTCTGTGAAATTTCTTTACTATTTTAGATTAAAATATAGCAAAAGAAATTTCTTTTTTATTATTTCTAAAGTTTCAGAGCCAAATTAAATTGGTATGATTTTTAATACTGCAAAATTACGGTATTACCCTTGTTGAAATACTGATAAAAATCAGTGATAATTTTAAAAGATATTTGTATTTATAGAAAACCCTTTAAGTATTTATATGCGAGATATCAATATGGAAGAGTATTATAGAAAAAAGCTAATATTATTTAATATAAAGCCTTGTATTTGTTTGGATTTGCTTCGTGCAATATTTGATAAACAGCTTCAAAAATATCTTCTGCACTACGGTTACAAAAATAATCACCATCAGTACCATAAGCAGGTCTTTGTTCCTCGGAACATAGAGCTATTGGTTTACTATCTAAATATTGATATGCATTTTGAGTAGTTAAAATTTCATTTAAGATATAAGCAGAAGCTCCACCAGGAACGTCTTCATCAATCACCATTAATCTGTTTGTTTTTTGAACACTTTTTACAATATCATGTTTTACATCAAAAGGCATTATACTTTGAATATCAATCACTTCACAACTAATATCAAATTGTTGTAATTGTTGTGCTGCATCTTCAACAATTTTTAGTGTAGAGCCATAAGAAACAAGTGTAATATCGGTTCCTTTAGTTAAGGTTTCAACTACTCCAACCGGAGTTCTAAATTTTCCAAAATTATTTGGTTGTTTTTCTTTTAAACGATATCCGTTAAGGTTTTCAATAATCAAAGAAGGATCATCACTTTCAAGCATAGTATTAAAAAAACCAGCTGCTTTTGTCATGTTTCTTGGCACTAATATACAAACACCTTTTAAAAAGCTGTTAATCCCACTCATTGGTGATCCAGAATGCCAAATACCTTCTAAGCGATGTCCACGAGTACGAATAATTAAAGGTGCTTTTTGTCGACCTGCACTTCGATAATGTAAAGTTGCTAAATCATCACTAATAGTTTGTAGTGCATAAAGCAAATAATCTAAATATTGAATTTCTGCAATAGGTCTTAAACCACGCATTGCCATACCAATTCCTTGACCAATAATAGTAGCTTCCCGAATACCAGTATCAGCTACTCGAAGTTCACCAAATTTTTCTTGCATTCCTTCTAAACCTTGGTTTACATCACCAATATAACCAGTGTCTTCTCCAAAAATTAAAGTTTCAGGGTGATTTGTAAATATTTCATTAAAGTTATCTCTTAAAATGGTTCTTGCATCAACTTTTTTAGCATCTGTATTGTAAGTTGGTACTACTTCATCTATATTTAAAACAGCTTTTTTGGATTGGCTGTATAAATGTGAACCGTATTTATCTTTATAAATTTTAGTGTATGTATTTATCCAGTTAACTAAAGTTGTTTTTGCTGGGAATTGTTCGTTAGTTATGTATCTTAACACTTTACGAGCATAAACTAAATTTGGTTTAAAATGATGATCTTGATCTGCAGAAAAGTCTGCTACTAATTTATTAATAAAAACTTTATTACTTGATTGTTCTGCAACGGTTTTTAATATAGCTAATATTTCTTTTTTAGCATCTTGAATTGGTTTTTTAAATTCATTCCAAGCTTCCCTTTTATTAGATTGAACTTCTTTTTTCGCTTCATTTTCAATGGCTTCTAATTCAGATATATCTGATATAAATTTAAAAATTTCTCCTTCAATTTCTACAGCATAATTTAATATCCAATCTCTAAATTTAAGATTGCAATCATGGTCTTTTTCCCATTGTAAACGTTCTTTAGATTTATATCTTTCATGTGATCCACTGGTAGAATGTCCTTGTGGTTGTGTGAGTTCAGTAACATGAATTAAAACAGGAATATGTTTTTCACGAGCAATTTTTTCTGCTTTTTGATAGGTTTTAATTAGTTCAGAATAATCCCAACCTTTTACCACTAAAATTTCAAAACCAGCTTTCTTTTTGTCTCTTTTAAAGCCTTTTAAAACTTCTGAAATACTTTCTTTGGTAGTTTGATGTCTTGCATGGACAGAAATTCCATATTCATCATCCCAAACGCTCATTACCATTGGTACTTGTAATACTCCAGCAGCATTGATAGTTTCCCAAAACAAACCTTCGCTTGTACTTGCATTTCCAATAGTTCCCCAAGCTACTTCATTACCTTTATTAGAAAAATTAGTAAAATTTTCTAATCCATCAACATGGCGATATATTTTAGAAGCTTGAGCTAAACCAAGTAATCTTGGCATTTGACCTGCAGTACATGAAATATCAGCACTTGAATTTTTTTGTTCCATTAAATTACGCCAAGAACCATCTTCATTTAGTGAATGAGTAGCGAAATGGTTATTCATTTGTCTACCAGCAGATTCTGGAGCATTTTCAATATTTGTATCACCATAAAGGTGTGCAAATAATTGTTTTGGTGTTAAAGCTCCAATAGCCATCATAAAAGTTTGATCTCTATAATAACCAGATCTAAAATCTCCATTTCTAAAAACCTTTGCCATGGCAATTTGGGGTAATTCTTTACCATCACCAAATATACCAAAACCACCACGACCCATAAGAACTTCTCTACGACCTAACAAACTGGATTCTCTACTTAAAAGAACAGTTTTGTAGTCTTGAAGTACTTCATTTTTGAAGTCGTTGAATGATAATTTAGCTTTAGTATTTGGCATTAGTAGTAGGTTTTTTAATTTTTGCAAAGATAAAAAATTTTCTTTGGTATTTTTATTAAACTTTTGTTACAAAAAAAAAGGTCTAAAAATCAAATCGATTTTAGACCTTTTTTAATAGTAAAATACACAACTATAATGAAAATAATAAACTATATTTTACAGGCACAGGTATCCCTTTTAATGTACCTGGTTGAATTTTAGGTAATGTTTCTAAAATATCTTTTAATTCTAACTTAGATTCTAGATTATGATCTCCTAAGATATTTACAACTTTTGTACTACCATCTTCTTTAACTATGAAGAGTACACGAACTTTTCCTGAAATTCTATTTGATGATAGTTCATTATATTTTAAACTTACATATTTTGAAATACTAGAAATAATACAATTAGTTATATCAAATTGTGTTACTTGACCTATACAATCAGGATAAATAGGAGATGTGTCAATATCATTTATATTTACAGAATTATCTAGGTAGACATTTCCATGTTTGGTGTTGTTTTTATTAACATCTGAAATAATTTGTTTTTTATACTTTCCTTCTTCAGTTTCAACTTCACTAATTTTTTCGACAGTTTCAACTTCACTAATTTTTTCGACAGTTTCAATTTCACTAATTTTTTCTTCAGTTTTAATTTCACTAATTTTTTCGACAGTTTCAACTTCACTAATTTTTTCTTCAGTTTCAACTTCACTAATTTTTTCTTCAGTTTCAACTTCACTAATTTTTTCTTCAGTTTCAACTTCACTAATTTTTTCTTCAGTTTCAATTTCACTAATTTTTTCGACAGTTTCAACTTCTATAACTTTACTTTCTTGTGGACATCCATTTAAAGTTTTGGCAAAAGTATTTGGGCATTCATCTTCAAGATCAATAACTCCATCATGATCTGAATCTTTATCTTTTTTACAACCTGTTTTTGATGTTGAGTATTCTAAAGGACATTTATCATAAAGGTCTATGATTCCATCTTCATCTGCATCAATAGCAACACCATTTCCATAAACCACTGCATCTTTGGGTGTATTTTCTTCAATATCATATAAATTAATAACACCATCGTTATCGTCATCAGCCTCTGATTCTGAAACATCAATATCCATATTGTTATTTTGTTCTATAAAAGTTTCACTTTTATTATACCATGTAAAACTTTTATTTATTTTCTTATTTAAATGATAAGTAATACCTATATTAGTTTTAAAAAAGTAGTCTAAATTTGATTTTTTTGAAACTGCAGCATCTAAATGATCATCCTCATTTATATTAAAATTTTGTCTAAATTCTAAATCTAAATTATCAAAAATTTTATACTTTAAATTTATCCCTGATGTATAATAAAATGAAGTTGTTGTGCCATTTTCACTTGGACTATCACCAAAATCTGCAATGAGTTCATTGGTTTTAGAGTTGTAAAGAGTTGAATTATACCTGTGAATTCCAACACCTAATAAAGCAGAAAAATTAAATTTTCTGTTCTCGTTTTTATGATATTTACTAAAAAGATTGCTTAAGTTATATATTATACTTGTTTCACCTTCAAAAGTAGTTCCATTAAATTCAGTTTCATTAAGTGGTGTACCATAAAGGCTAAAACTATCATCATTTCCTTGCCCTGATAATTTCGAATATGACAATTTTAATTCAAATCCAACACTAGGAGTTATCATTTTATCAGAATATATATAACCTCCTAAATTAATAAAAGATCCAGTTGGTTTTAAATCACCATTGATAATAAAATTAGAAAAACCAGCTCCAAAAGACCAAGATTCATTTAGTGAATTTTGACTAAAACAAATAAAATTTATTGAAATAGTGAGTATTATTAATATTGTTTTTTTCATAATATTATTTTATTAAAAATGGTATTCTAAGGCTATATTTAACAGTAATAATCTTATTTAAATTTATTACAGGTATTAATTTAGTAGCGGATTCTATAATTTTCGAAATACTGTTTTTTATATTACTAGTATAACTTACTATTATTTTTCCAACAATTATATGACCATTTTCATCAATAAAAAATTGCACCCTCAATTTGTTTATACCTTTTTTAAGTTTTATTCTATTAAGTTTCACCAATCTATTTATTTTTTCACTTGTGCGAATTGATAAACTAGTATTTAAACAATTTATTTTTGATATATTGGAATTAAAATTTTCACATCCTTTGTATGTTGCTGCTTTATCAACGTCTATTAAATTTAATGTATCATTGAAATTATAATTCTCTAACTTTGATTTTTTATAATTATACCATTTTTTAACAGTTGAATTTTGGTTAAATGTGTTAATTGAAATAAATATAGTGATTAAAATTGTAATTTTTTTCATTCTTAGGGGATTTGAAGGGGATTGTTTATTTGACAATAAAAGGTATTAATAAGCTGTATTTTATTGGTACAGGTTTGTTGTTATCATATCCAGGTTTCATTTTTGGTATTGATTTAATAGTTTTTTTTGTGTTTTCATAAATTTTATGGGGCCACTCTCCAACTAATTTTCCTATTTTGGCATAACCATTTTTATCAATTATAAATAAAACACGAACTTTATTAATTCCTTTTTTAAGTCCAATAGATTGTATATTTTCTGTATTAAAATTATTTAAAATATGTTTTGAAATATTAATTGCAAAGCAATTTTTTCTTTCTTTTTCGGAAGTTAGATTTTCACAACCATTATAAACAGGTACTAAGTCTATATCATTTATATTTTCAGCAGTGTCTAAAATATAATTGTTATGGATTAAATTGTTATTGTTTTGAAAGTTATTTGATGTTCCTTTAACTTTGTTAATTTGAACATCATTAGAATTATTTAGACTACTATTGTCAGTTTTATTTTTATTTACAATAAGTTTACTATAAGTTGTAACATTAGAATTAGTTTTTATTGGTTTTTTATTAGTGTTAATTTTACTATAAGTAGTTACTATACTAGAATTATTTATGTTGCTATTGTCAGTTTTTTTAATAATGAGCTTACTGTAAGTAGTAACATTAGCGGTTGGCTTTTGATTACTAGTTTGTTCTAATTTATCAATTTTAGATTGAGTAGGGATATTGTTAGTGGAAATATGTTCAAAATCAATATTATTTTTGATTAATAATTGTTTATATTTATTTGTTTCTTTTAATACGATTTCTAATTTTCTTTCATAAGATGAAGATATAGAATCTAAAATATGTTGACTAATTTTATCAATTAATAGTTTATTTACATTTGATAAATAAATAGAATCATTTTTAAACTTTTCTTCAAAAGCAGAAATAATATTTGCAATTTTATCTTCGGAATTTGTTTTTTTTTGATAATTAATAAATAAAGAATATCCAAAAAGCATTGATAATAATATAATTATACTGAAAAGTATATATGCAATTTGTTTGGTGAGCATGTTGTTAATTTTTTTGCAAATATATTAAATTTTTCACAAAAATTAATAAAAGCCTCTTTTGATAAAATTGTAAATTTTATTTACATTAAGAGTAACAACAAATCTTATTTTTTCGGAATACTTTTCTTGTTTAATTTCTAATCCATTACTTGATTGAATTGGAAAATATACTTCAAAGAAATGTTGAACAAAATTTAATCTAATTCCAGAATCGTATCTGAATTGGATTTGAGTTTTTTTGCTTTTATAAATTCCCAAATCACCATATAATTCTACCCATCTCCAAATCCCAATACTATTATTAGACGTTATCATCCATTTATTTGCAAGATTGTTTTTAAAAAATGATTTAAACCCTCCTTCCGAAATAATTATTTGTTGTGATAAAAACCCATTATCTTCGGATCTTCCAAAGTAATTGAAGTCAAATAAATAATCAGATGGCCTATTAAGTGAGTAATTAAAAAAATCCCCATCTGTTTTATTATTTAAGAATGAACCTGCAAATATTCTTAAATCAATTTGAGTATTATTCTTTTGAAGTTTTCTATACTCTAATTCAAAAGCCAATTTACTAAATTTTTTAGATAATTGAAAATCAATATTATAATTTAAATTATTAATGATTTCAGGTTTTAAATAATTATACCTGATATTAAATATAGTATAGTTATCTGATTCTGTAGAAATAGTATTTTTAGATATCTCTTTTTTTATTATTAGATATCTTGCTGATAAATATTTGCCACCAACATCTCTAAGACTTTTTCTTTTAAAATCAAAAGTGATAAAAGGAGATAGTCTCTGATAGCTTAAATCAGGAGCATAATTATAGTTACTATAACTAAACCCACTTCTGAATTTATAAATATCTCCTTTTTTAGGATATGTAGTATAAATACCATTTAATGTTCCGCTTAGTTTTTTGCTTTTAAATCCAAAAGTAGGTTTAATTTGGTAAATCCATTTTTTTTTGAAAAGAGTTTTATTACTCAGTTTTAATCCTAAGATAATTCCATCATAATAATTGTAATCATAATCTACATTATAAAAAACTTGGTTGTAATATGGATTGTCAATATCTCTCATAAATCTAAATTGTAGAGGTTTATTTAAGATGCTTGGTTTAAGATTTTTCCAATTATTATTTAAATTCAGTTCGGGATATTTAGCTTCATAATTTAATGAGATTCTATCAAAATCACCTTTAGGAATAGTTATGTTGCTAAAGTTATTTATATTTATCACCCATTTTTTATATATAATTTCTTTGTTTTTTATACCGTAAATTGTTATTGGAGCAATAAAATTACTTTTGTTTTTAATACCTATTGTTAGTGAGTCATTGTGAATTTTAACTTTTTTTATTGTATAATCTATTTTTTTATTTGTTTTGATATAATCATTAAAAAACCATGATAAATCTTTTTTAGTTTTTTGTGTTATTATTTCTTTAAAACTTTTTTTGTTTGATATTAAAAGTAAGTTGTTATTGTAATATGTTTTAAGGCTATTTTGTACAATTCCTTCCTTGAGATAATCGTTTAAATAAACTAAACCCAAGCCTGCTTTGTATTTATTTACAATTTTTCGGTTAAAAGTAGAAAGAGAATCTGCATGTGTATTTAAAGCTTGATCTAGATTTTCACGCATAGAAAACTGATGAACAAAAGCATATTTATCATTGAAGTTTAATTTTGCTAACTGATAAGATCGAACACCCCATATTCTTGAAATTGCTCCCATGGCTTTAACTTCGGGATAATATTTTTCTACATATTTTAGCATTATAAAGGTTTGTAAACCATCATTGAACCAATAATTTTTTCTTTTATTAATTATTAAAGAAGAATTTATATATTTATTTGTTACTGCCTTAAATAATTGGATGTCAAATTTGAATAAATCATTAAATGGGTTTAGAATACTTGGTAATTGATTTAGCCCATAAACAGGATTTTTATCATATATTATTCTATTAATTAACAGTTTTTTGTGAGGATATTTTCCAATAAATTCTTCAATAAAACTTATCTGTCTTTTAACTATGGAAACACTTAATAAACTATCAACTTTTGAATTTGTTAAGTTTGTTGATAGAGTTAAATTATTAGTGATAAATTTTTTAAAATTTAAATTTTCAGCAAAGACAATTTCAATATCTGATTGATTATTACCTTTTAAATAAAAGGTTTTTTTTCCATTTAATAATGTTTTTTTATAAACTTTTAAAGTTGATTCTAATTCGAAATCATTAGGTAATGTAAATTCAATATTATAGTTAGTAGCATAACTATAAATATCATCCATATTATAGTTACTCATTAAATTCCAACCTTGATTATAAACAGCTGGTAATAAGTACCAAAATCTTAAATTATATTGCTTTTTAGAACGACCATAATGTGTAAAGTTTGCTTTAGGTATTTTTACTTCATACTTTATTTTTAAAGAAATAGAGTCTGATGGATATAAAGGAGTGAGAATATTTATCTTTATAATATCTTGTGTTTTTTCACTAAAGCTGTATTTTTTTTCATTTATACAATTTTTGATTGATTGTATTTTTGAATAACCTCTATTTTTATTATTAGCAAAATATAGACTTTTATCATAGTCTTCAATTAACCTTTTAGACAAGGGAGTGTCTTTGCTTTTGTAACTATTCATCCAATTATGTAAGTAAATAGTTTTTAAAGTATCTTTGGAGTAGTTGTGAAAAATAATTTTTTGAGAAATTTGAATTGTATTATTTTCTACATTCAGTTTAGCAACAATAGAAGTAAATTGTGCCTGTGAAAAGGAAAAAAAACTTCCTAAAAATATAATAAAACTAAATATAAATTTCATAAATGCGAATATATACTTTATTATGGATTTTGACTAATGTAATTAATCAATAAAAGTGGTTGATTATTTTAATTAATTTAAGAATTATACTCGTTGTGCATTTGTAAATAATTAATAAAAGTCACTCATTTGATTAAGATAATCATGTATTTATTGATTTTCAAGCAATTAAATAGATGAATGCCTTTAAAGCAAATTACGATAAAATTTTATAAATTTTACGAGTTATTACAAAAATAGAAAATTTTCTAATTCATATTAGAAAGCAAAACTTACAGATTTGGAATTAATAGCAATGAGCCTAACTGCTGAATATTTAAGTATAGATAGTGAATGTCAACTGTTTATAATTATTCCTGAGAGTTTAAAAACTAAGATTGATCGTTCTGTTTACAACAGATTAAATTAAAATTATAAGTTTTTTTTGCGCTTAAATATAAAAATTATATTGAAAAATTATATTAGTGGTTTTTAATAAAAAAATGTACTTTTGCAAGATATTATAGTCCTTAAAGACTTTTTTGTTAAAATATTAAACACATATCCCTCAAATGTTGTTTCCTGTAAGGCTTGTAGTCATAGAGGTTGCTGCTTTTGGAGTACATAAATACTAAATTATACTATTATGAATGTTCTTCGTTTTTTTAGTTTAAAAGTAAAAAACTTATTTTTTCTTTTTGCATTATTTGCATGGAGTTTTTCTTTTAGTCAATCTTTTTTAATTTCTTACCCTCAAGTACCTGAAGATATTAAAGTATGTTCTACAGGAGCTTTATTAAAAGTAAGAGTAGATTTTGTTAGTCCAACAACAAATGCGACTAATGTTGAAATTGATTTCCCAGATGGTATCGAATATGTTTCCGGTTCACTTATAAAGACAGGAGGAACTGCTGCTATTACTATAGCAGAAAATGGTGGAACGGCAAATACTCCAATTTTTGTTGTTGCGCCAAACAATATTAATACTGGTGATTTTCTAGAATTTATAATAGAAAGAAAAGCAATGTGTGTTGCAAGAGATAATGTAATTGCGGGAGATATTTTTCAGGATAATGTTACAATATCTTCCAGTGGAAATTCAGATTCTGAAATCTCTCAGCCTTATAATATTTATTATCCAACTTTGACTTTGACACAACCTAATTCTGTTTCAGATGTTGTGATAGGAGACACTTATTCAAGAAATTTTACTATTACCAACGGTTCTGAAGGATGTGCAGAAAAAGTTTATTTTACTATCGAATATCCTAATGGTGAAATTGTTTTACAGTCTCTTACATTGGATGGGAATGCAATAGCTCCTATTTCTGTATCTGGAAATAAAATATTTTATGAAATTTCTGGAGCTGCTCTAACGGCTGATCAACAGTTGTGTAATGGAGAATCTTTGGTTTTTACCGAGACTATAAGAGTGAATTCTTGTAACTATACAGATACTGTATATAATGTAGGTTGGGGATGTAGTCCGCATCTTGCAGATTGGTGTCAAACTTCTAGTGGTGTAGGTTCCTTTTCTTTACAAGAAGGAGTGCCAGATTTTACTTCGCATACTCAAACTCAAGTTGGTTTCGTGGATATGTGTACACCATTTCAAATGCGAACAATTTTTAGAAATGGTGGAACTGGTGGTAGTCAAGCCTCTACTATGTATGATTTAACTTTGAAAAAAGGAAGAGTTACCGCTGCTAATTTGCATATGTATTCGTATGATCAACGTTATGTTTTAGGTACTTCTACTATTGGAGATGTTATCTTTCCTAGTAATATTGTTGGTGGTAAGTATGAAGTTGATTTAGCAGATAATGCTTCTTTATTAAATCACGATCCAGATGGAGCAGGAGTTGGTCTAGAAGATGTAGATGGGGATAATTATTTTGATGATTTACCTGCAGGCAACAATATTGATATGTTAACAGAAATATCTTTTACATGTAATGGAGGGTGTACTTTAAGTTTTGTAAATTATTTATGGGGTAGTGCCATGAATTATAAAAACATGTGTGGAGATGCTATGCCTGAACAGTACAATAGGGAGTGGGGAGATTTTACAATGTATAAAAATGATTATTCAGATTTAGGATACGTAAGTGCTAACGTGCCAGACAGTAGTCCTTTTACAGTACGAATGGCTGTAAAATATTATATTAATCATAACCCTTTTGCTACTCTTAATACTAGATATCAATATGAATTGACTTTACCGCCAGGAGTAACCGCAGATTTGGCAACAGCAAAATGGCATTTAGGAGAATTTCCTAATAATGGAGGTTCTTCCATAGCACCTTCATCTGTTACTCAAGTAGGAAATGTTGTTGAGATAACATCGCCACCTCCAACCAATTTAAGTAATGCAACAAATTTCATGGGTTGGTGTACGATTGATTTATCCTATGATTGTAGTAACGGGAGTGAGCTTAATATAGATTGGAAACTCCGTGAAATTAACGATATTACTACAAATTGTGAATGTTTTTCTGAAATTTTATGTGGTAGTTTATCTACTTTGGCAGCTTGTCCAATACCACCTTGTACAGATGGTGTAACTACTTCTCTTCCTTTAGTAAGAAGAGCGGATAATTCTTTAGGATGGACAGATAATACGATGGCAACTCGACAATCTATTGCAAATATTTCTTCGTATGATTTGTCAAAAGCTTTATATTTAGACGAAATTGAAATTCATAGTAATGGTGTTCAGAATGGGAATTCACAAAATTTATATATTCAAGTTAATTTTGCTAAATCTGGTTCAACTACTGTTTATTATCCATTAAGCGTAGATGTAGTTATTAAGAGAAATGGAAATATTATTGTTCCTTCTACCAATGTAACTTCTTTTTCTCAAGCAAACTCTACAAGTACAGAGCAAATTATCGATTGGGATTTGAGCTCTATTCTGCCAATGGGAGGTTTGTTAGACGGAGATGAGATTGAGACAATCTCTAATTATCAAGTCATAACAAATGACATTCCGAAATACGATGTACAGATGGGGAATGATTTCTATATGTATAATACAGATCCTTTTACAGGCAATCAATTAACCTGTAATAGTTTTATTCCTGAAACCTATGTAGCAGGAACTTATAAATTAAATGGAACTAACCAATTTGTGGTTAGTGGTTGTGCAGAAACATCTTTAGGAGGTAGTTCAAATTATGTTGCAAGAAGATTTAGACCAGCAGGGTTGAGATATCTTAATGAGTTTAGACCAGGAATGAAGATTAATTCAATGGTGGTAGAAGTTCCTTCTGGATATGATTTAACCAATGTGCAATTTTATGGCTATGCTTTTCATGGAGAAGGATCAACCAATATTCCGACATTAACACCAACTTCAACGGTGGTACATGGAGATGGTTCTGCTACTGTTACTTTTGATAATAATGGAAATTGGCCAGCTTTAGAAACTACAGTAACCAATCAATATGGGGCATTGTTACCAATGCGTGTAACTGCAAGATGCGATACGGAAGAAATAGAAGTTATTTCTAGAGAAATCTTTATTACCGATTTTTATTATCATTATGCAACTGAGCCAGATCCTTTACCAGCTGAAGCTGACACCTCTTTTGTTCGAGCAAATAATATTACTTTATATGATAAAGCAGCTATTGAATTAACGGATCAAACTGGAGCAATTCAGGCGACTGAAGCTATTGAAACTTGGGATGTTAGATTGTTTAGTAGTGGTTATAACACGGCTCCATATACTTGGATTGCTATAGATGATGTGCCAGGAGTAAATATTGTAAGTGTAACCCATATTGCATCAAATACGGTTATTTCTCCTATAGCATATGCTGGAGGTAAAATTTTTCATTTAAGTGATTCTGGAATTCCTATGGGTAGCGCAGAGGATTATCGTATAAATTTCACCTATACAACTTGTGAACCTACCAATGTTGTGATTAAATCTGGTTGGAATTGTACAGAATATCCAGCAAGTCCAGATGATTATCCTTGTGGAATGGATTCTGTTACATTAAATTTTTCACCTATTTTATCTGAAGTAGAAATTATACCAATTTCTCAACCTTCAGGAAGTGTTGATATGTGTGATAATATACCTTATGAGTTTTCCATTAGTAATACTCAAGCGGGAAATACTACTGATAATACTTTTACGATAATTCCTTCAAGTGGTATTGAACCTGTGTCGGGAAGCTTTGAAGCTGAATATCCAACGGGTTCTAATAATTGGCAAACTATTGCTGGTACATTAGTAGGAAGTAATTATGTTTATGATTTAACTACACACCCAGCTTATCCTGCATTAGGCCTGCCTGGTATTGTAAATGACGGAGGAGATCCTAATAATAGAAGAATGGCAGTGCGTTTTGATATGACTGCTTCTTGTGATTTTGTTTCTGGGACTACTTTTCAAGTAGATACAGATGCCAAAAGTACATGTGGTAATCCAATTGAAAATAGTGCTATTTTACAAACTTTACCGATAGATATTAATGGTGCTGCAATTAACTATCATGTGGCTAATAGTTTAATTTTAGGAGCTCCTTCTTTTTCAGGATGTAGTCCTTCTGCTACGTTATCTGGTACAAGTACCATTGTTTCTTCTTCTCCAATTGGATCTTCAGGATATATTGAAATAAGATTACCTGATAGTTTTGTTTATGTAAATTCATCATTCACTTGTACATCAGCACTTTACTGTCCTACTTTTAATGGGGTTACAACAGATGCAATTACTGGTAATCAGATTATTAGATTAGATATCCCTAACGGTATGTCTTCTGGAGATAACTTTTCATACACAATCCAAGTAGAAGAGGATAACACAAATCCTAGTAGTTGTGGAACAAAATCTATAGGAGTATTTAGTCTTGATGAGGTAAATAATGTAGCATGTAGTACAGAAGCTAGTGGTTTTTGTCCAACAGTTATTGTTCAAACAGGAAATTTTAATCTTGATTTTGATATTGATAAACCAACTCTTAATATTGTTTCAAACAATGTAGCATCTATTGTTAGTGGTGTAAATGAAAGTATTACAGTAAATTACACTATTAATAATACTTCAACTACAGTTGATACTGAATCAAATCTTCAGGTAGATGCTTATTTTGATGCGAATAATAATGGACAATTTGATGCTGCAGACATATTATTAGGTAGTGATACATTATCAAGTGCTGTTTTAACAAGTAATTCTATCTCAGATTCAATTACATTTATAGCTTCTCCAAGTCAAGCGTGTGATTTACTTCTTGTAGTACGTTTTCCAGAGAATTCATGTATTTGTGAAACTGTATATACAACAATTAATACTCCTGTAGAATTAATAGGAATTGCAGGAATTGATGAGGATATTTGTATAACTGATACTACAAATATAGGATTAGCAAATAATACAGATTATACTTATGTATGGACATCCTCAACAGGAATATCTTATTTAAGTGCAACAAATATTAGTAATCCAACTTTTCATTATACTGGAGCAGCTATTTTAAGTCCTACTACTTTTACATATACAGTAGCAGTAACAAGACCTGGTGGTTGTACTTCAACAGATACTGTTGAGGTTACAATTAATCCAAATATAATGGACGATCCTTCAGATCAAGTTCTTTGTAATGGAGATTCTACTTCAGCAATTAATTTCACAAGTACTGTACCAAATACATCGTATAGCTGGACAAACGATACTACAAGTATTGGTTTAGCATCAAGTGGTTCAGGAAACATTGCTAGTTTTACAGCTGTAAATACAACAGCATTACCAGTAGTAGCAACTATTATAGTAACACCTTTAAATACATTTTGTAATGTGGAAGGTGAATCTCAAACTTTTACCATTACAGTTAATCCTAGTACAGTCCATGCTTTGTGTACTAATTATACCGTAAATTTAGATACATTAGGTAATGCAACAATTATTCCAGCTAACGTTGATGGAGGTTCAAATGCTGATTGTGGATCATTTACTTTATCTGTATCGCCAAACTCTTTTGATTGTAGTAAAATAGGAAATAACACAGTTACTCTTACTGTAACAGGTGACACTGGTTTAATAGATACCTGTACAGCTACAGTAACAGTTGTAGATAATATTCCTCCTACAGCAAGCAATCCAAACCCAATAACTGTACAATGTTCATCAGATGTTCCAGCACCTAATGTTTCTGTTGTTACAGATGAGGCTGATAACTGTAATGTAGTAGTCGCTTTTGTAAGTGATACTTCTGATAATAATTCATGTCCAGAGGTAATTACAAGAAAATACTCAATTACTGATGATGGAGGAAATGTAACATCAGTCACCCAAATCATAACGATCCACGATACAACTGCCCCAGTAATGGCAGCAGCCCCAGCAGATATAACCGTAGAATGTATAGGCGATGTACCAGCAATGGTCAATGTATCTTACACTGATAATTG
>Ga0256844_10000144_pt1 | contig 29143 bp, 27 predicted proteins | sample MusselsmetaG_FD_189100 | JGI IMG/M metagenome (GOLD analysis project Ga0256844, IMG submission 189100) | Mussel associated microbial communities from hydrothermal vent at the East Pacific Rise, Pacific Ocean - Mussels | ecosystem: Host-associated > Mollusca > Shell > Unclassified ... | reverse complement strand
AGCTTTATTAGAATTATATAATTATTAAAAAAAAGCGTGTTTTTATTACACGCTTTTTTTAAATTATAAGTTAGCTGCTTTATTAATAACATCTATAAATATATCCTTTAGTCTATGATTGCTAACAGCCTCATTTAAAGCGTTTAAAGGAATTGTATTTTCTTCATTGATAATATATGAAACTGCAGCTAAAGCTAAACTTTTTCTATTAAAATTAGCTGATAAAGGAATTGAAATTATATTTGGATAATTATTAATTATTTCATCAGTTACTAACTTTTCATCCATTAAAATTTTACAATTTGTATTAAGTTTTGATTTTACTTTATTTAATCCATCTTCGCTAACTATTAAAATATAATCAGGATTTGTTAATCCTGTATAATTTATCTTTTTATTATCAAAAATTACTTCAGCTACAGAGAAACCTGTTCCAACTGTAATAGGATATTCACCTTTCATGGTAGTTTCTAAGCCTGAATAAATTCCAGCCATAGCTAAAAAACGAGCAACAGATTGCGCTCCACCACCAGCAGAACCAGCAATTAAAAAACTTTTACGTTCTTTTAAATTAGAAGTGAATTTAGCTTCAATTAATGGAGTTTTTTCAATTAAAGATTTAGTTTCAATATCTTTAATGATTGTAGCTGGACGGTCATGTTCTAAAATATTCTCATCATCAATAACTTCAACCAATTGATCCATTTTTTTCATTCCATAAGAAGGACATAGACTTGCTGCTTCAACAATAGAAAAACCTTCTATTTCTATTGCTCTTTTTAGTGTATCCTTAACTTTTTTAGGTGAATTTACTCTAACAGCAAATCTTGCACCTGATGCATGAGTTAATTCGATTAAATCAAAAGGAGGAATGTCTTGCTCAAAATCGATTATTTCTTTATATTTTTTTGTTGATAATCCACTAATTTGTCCTCCAGTCATTCCATAAAGCAAATTATTAAGTACAATTAATGTCATATCAACATTTCTACGAGCAGCTTCTAAAATATGTTGTAAACCTATGGTCGAACCACCATCACCAATAAATGCAATTACTTTTTTATGTTTATTTTCTGATAATGCCATTGCAACCCCCAAACCTAACGCAGGAGAACGTCCATGAAGTCCATGAATAGTATGTGTTGCAAATAATGGGTCTATCAATCCGCTACAGCCAATATCACTAACAACTACTACATCTTTTGGTCCATAATTTAATTCTTTTAAAGCTTTATTTAAAGCATTAATATGTATTCCGTGACCACAACCAGGGCAAAACGGAAATTTTTTATCTGTTAAAAATGTTTTTGCTTCTTTAGTCATTTTTATTTAATTTAAATCGTAATAGATTATTTTTTAATTGCATTAATGATTTCAGTAGGAGTAATCATGTTTCCAACTTTATTGACTTGTTTAATTTTACTCAGAACTCTAACTCCAAACAATATTTCTTTCAATTGCCCTGATAAATTTTCTTCTGCAATAATAATCTCATCATATCTATCAAAAATATCAAATAATTTAGGATTTATTGGGAGTAATGTTTTTAACACTAATAAATCAATTTTTTCATTGCTATTTCTTAATTCATTTATTGCATCTCGTGAAGCATCAGCAGTTATTCCCCAAGTTAATAGTAATTTTTTACTATTACTTTGTTTATCTAAATCGTAAAATGTAAATTCATCAATACGTTTTACTAATTTATCATTTAAGCGTTGTGTGTTAGCTAAAGCTTCAGGGTCATTTTTTCGAATATTAGCATATTGATCGTGAGTAGAAGCTGTAATACTAACTAAATGCTCATCATTTCCTAAAGGAAGAAAATCAGGAACCATAGCTTCATTTGCTTTATATGGAATATATTCGTCTTTTACAGTTACTTCAGGACGTATCACTTTATCAATTGGTTTTAAATTGTTTATATCAAATGATTTTTGATACATAACCATTTCCTTAGAAGTTAATAAAAATACAGGTGTTCTAAATTTAACAGCTGTTTCTAAAGCTTTAGCTGATAATTCCCAAGCATCTTCAAAATTAGAAGGTGAAAATACAGGAACAGGATAATTACCAGAAATTATTCCATTTAAAATAGATAAATCACCTTGAGCTCCAGTAGTTGCAGAACCAGTACTTGGGCCTAATCGCTGAGTAATAATAATAACTAATGGTAATTCCATAGCATAAGCCATATTTATACTTTCAACCATTAGAGCTATTCCAGGAAATGCGCTTGAAGTTGCAGGTAATTTTCCAGCAGCTGCAAGTCCAGCCATCCATTGAAATGTAGAAATTTCATCTGGAGCAGCATAGAATTGTTTAAAGCGTTCTTTACCATATTTATACATCCAATTTGATGGTGTTATAGGATATGCTACAAAAGCATCAGCACCGGCTTGTACTAAGGCTTCAATCATTAGCTTAGAACCATCAATTAAAGTTAATTTTTTATCTGTTGTTTTCAAAATATTATAATTTTATTACGCAAAATTAAAGCATTATAAATTTAAAAAAACTGCTTTATATCAGTAAAAAAATATTTGATATTTATTATACAAAAAAAAGTCTAACGATTAACGTTAGACTTTTTAGCTCCTCCTCTAAGACTCGAACTTAGGACCCTCTGATTAACAGTCAGATGCTCTAACCAACTGAGCTAAGGAGGAATTTGGTTAAGGCTAATTGCTTAGCGGTTGCAAATATAAAAGCTTTTATGGTTTTAGCAAATAAAAAATTAACTTTTTTTAATATTATTTTAATAAAAATTTATAATTAATTGAATAGTAAATAATTGCTAATAAAACATTTTACTTATTTTTCCAATATTTTGGATTAGCTTCTTCTGTTAATTGTTTCCAATAATTTAATGTGACTGCGTGTTTACCATCCAAAGTTTTTAATTTACGCTCAAAAACCCAAATTGTTGGATTAAATGTCATATCAGTAACACCAATATTAAATAATAAAGGATCTTCCTCTGTTTTACGTTTTAGCTCTTCAGTAATAACTTCTAAACCATTTATCTCAAGTAATTTTGTTAAAAACTCAACTCGATCTTTTTCTATCTTTTTTTCAATAAAAGTAACCCTTGTTTCTCCTATCGATCCAAATGCGTGTTTTCCTGCTAATTCCATAGTTTATCTAAAAATAAAGTTACTAATTTCTACAATATATTCATATAGTGGACTATATAATCCAATAATAAATATCCCAGCTACTGCCATTATTAACCCTGCTTTTGTCATTAAAGAGTTTTTATAAAATGGTATTGGGTTTTCACCTTTTCTAACAAACATTGCTCTTACTACTAATAAATAATAATAAAGTGAAATAGTTACATTAATTACTGCAATAAATACTAATAAATAATACCCTTTACTTGCTGCTGCGGTGAATAAAAAGAATTTTCCAAAAAATCCTGCAACTGGTGGTATTCCAGCCAAAGAGAATAATCCCATTAACATCACCAAACTTAACATTGGATTTGTTCTGTATAAGCCTTCATAATCATCCATATTTTCTTTACCAGTTTTGAGAGAAATCGATTGCACGACACCAAAGGCTGCTAAATTTGAAAATATATAAATTGCAGCAAAATAAACAACTGTTGTAATTCCTAAAGAATTGTTAGCTAGCATTCCTAATAATATAAATCCTGCTTGTGCAATAGATGAATAGGCTAAGAAACGTTTCATGTTTTGCTGTCTTAAAGCAAATAAGTTACCTACAAACATGGTTGCAATGGCAATTCCATAAAGTACATATTTCCATGTGTCAACTAATGATTTAAATACTGTAAATAATAACATTAGCATGACAAAAACAGCAGATGCTTTTGAAATTACTGATAAATAGGATGCAACACTAATTGGTGCTCCTTCATAAGTGTCAGCTGTCCAAAAATGAAATGGTACTAAGGATACTTTAAAGGCAATTCCTGCAAAGAAAAATACAAATCCTAAAATTGCTAATGGAGAACTTACTAATACTGATGTTATTTCATTAAAATAAATAGAACCAGAAACAGCATAAATCATAGTAATACCAAATAATGAAACTCCTGTAGCTAAAGCAGCGGATAAAATGAATTTTATACCTGCTTCTGCAGATTTTATTTTACTTGTATCATAAGCTACCAAAGCTGCATTTGGAATGGTTGCTAATTCAATTCCTATAAATAACATTAAGAAGTCTCCAGCAGAAACCATATAATACATTCCTAATAAAGTAGAAAATAATAAAATGTAGAATTCAGATGATTTATTTTTAAGGCTTAGTTTTTCTTTAACCCAATCATTTGCTTGAAGTATAACAATTAATACACCAACATTTAATACACTTTTAAAGAAATGTACTAAATTATTTGTTCTAAAACTTCCTCCAAATAATTCGCCTACAGCAATTGGTAAAAATCCTATAATAGTATGGATTATAAACAAACCAACAGCAACATTAATAATTGTTTTTTTGTTGTTTGTAAAAATCTCACCAACCAAAATCAGCAGAATTACTGCTAATAATGATATTTCGTTTCGCATTAGTAAAAAATTCTCGATATTCATTTTGTATCGTTTATTTGTTAATTCGTTGATTTGTTTTAATATTAAATCAAACTATGTTATTTTTTTGTTCCTTGCTACTAAAGTTGAGAAATTCGCTCAATAAAAGGTGTTAAACTTTCTGTAATCATATCACTTAGCCATAATGGAGCAACTCCCATTCCTATAATAGGAAGTAATAACAAGAAAATTCCTGTTTTTTCATACCATGTTGCATCAGATAAAGCATAATGCTCTTCGTTTTTAATTGTTCCCATTAGCATAATTCCAACTACACGTAAAATATAAACAGCAGTTACTACAATAGCCGAAACGGTTATAATAGCAGCAATTCTATGAAAAGTGTCTGGATGTTGAAAAGATCCTGCAAATATTTGCATTTCAGCTACAAATCCACTAAATCCAGGTAAACCTAAAGATGCCAAACCTGCAATTACATATATTACTGATATAAATGGTATTACTTTTAATAATCCTCCTAATTTATTAATATCTCTGGTGTGTGTTCTACCATAAATCATTCCGATTAAGGCAAAGAATAGTGCAGTCATAAATCCATGTGATAATGATTGCATTATAGCTCCATTCCAAGATGTTTTATTCATCATCAATAAAGCAAAAATTACCATTCCTAAATGAGAAACTGATGAATATGCATTTATGAATTTTAAATCTGTTTGTTTAATAGCAGCCAATGCACCATAAAGCACTCCAATAGCAGCTAATACAATAAAGAAATTACTCCATTCTGCAGCTCCTTCTGGTAGTAAATACATAGCAACTCTAAAAATTCCATAACCTCCTAATTTCATTAAAACTCCAGCATGAAGCATAGATACCGCAGTTGGTGCAGACGCATGACCATCTGGTGACCAAGTATGAAATGGAAACATAGCTCCAAGAACTCCAAAACCGATAAAAACGATTGGAAAAAATAATTTTTGAGCAGCAGGGTCAATATGAACCTTAGCAATATCTAAAATATTATAGGTTAATTCACCTCCATCAACTCCTGCGGAATTAAAATATATTCCTAAAACACCAACTAAAAGTAGGGCAGAAGCTCCCATTAACATTAAGGTAAGCTTCATTGCGGAATATTCTTTTGGGCCTGTTCCCCAAATTCCGATTAGCAAAAACATAGGTATTACAGCTATTTCGTAAAAAACAAACATTGTAAATAAATCTATAGAGATAAAGAAACCATAAACTCCTGTTGCCAATACAATTAATGAAATAAAGAATTCTTTTGGTAAATCTTCCGTCATCCAAGAGATAAAAACTCCTGCTAAAACAACAATTGAGGTTAATACAATCATAGCAACGGTAATTCCATCAGCACCAATAGTATAATGAATGTTAAAGCTTTTAAACCAAGTATAATCTTGTGTAAAAACCATTAAATCACTATTTACAGCACGTTCTCTAAAATAGGCAAAAACCAAATTGATTGCCATTAAAAATTGAATTCCCATTCCGATTAACGAAATCATTCGAACTTGCTTTAATCCTTTTGCAAAAAGCAAAGCAATTAGAGTAAGTATTGGAACTGTTACAAATAAACTTAGTATATCCATTAGTTTTCGGTCTTTTGGCCCATCCTAACCTTCCCGAAGGGAAGGAACTTGAGGGCTTATTCTCTTATTATTTATTAATATTTCAATTTGCTTATCAATTTACTTCTTTTGTTCTTATGGAAGATAAGCTTTTTCCAATTAGATTTTCAGTTTCTTCCCTTTGGGAAGATGGAAGATGGGCTCTACATTATATACTTAACAATCATAGCTATTACCACAATTCCACCAATAAAATACATGGCATAATCTTGAACTTTACCAGATTGAACTCCTTTTATTTTATCTGATGCAGCAACGGTAGAATTACCTATTAAATCCATTGTTCCATCAACTATTTTTTTGTCAAACCATGCAAATGGCGCTGATATTCTTTTAAAAATAATACTTCTAACTACAAAATAATACAATTCATCCATATAGAATTTTTTGTATGCCCATTTATAGAATATTCCAAATCCATTTGAAATTTTTTCAGGATAATTACTCTCTTTTTTATAGAAAATAAAAGCTATACCAATTCCTACTAAAGCAGTTGCAATCGCAATTGCAGCCATGTTCCAATCTATATGACTTACAAAACCATGTCTATCAGCGTTGATGTATTTACTAAAAGGAATATATCCTGCTGCAATACTCATAAATGCTAATATCATTAATGGAATAGTCATTGATTTTGGACTTTCATGAACTTTATCTGAATACTCTTTTTCTTTTCCCCAGAAAATTCCAAAATATAATCTAAACATATAGAATGCAGTTAAACCTGCAACAAATAAACCTACAAAATATAATAATTTATTATGATGATAAGCAGCTGCTAATATTTCATCTTTAGAGAAAAAACCAGAGAATAATGGTATTCCTGAAATGGCTAACGTTGCAATTAAAAAGGTAATATGTGTAATTGGTAATTTTTTACGTAAACTACCCATGTCTTGTAACATATTAGAATGTACAGCATGAATAATTGATCCAGCTGTTAAAAACAACAACCCTTTAAACATAGCATGTGTAAATAAATGCCACATAGAAGCCATATATCCTAAACCTTCATGACCTTCGTAACCAGAAACTCCAAGAGCTAACATCATATATCCAATTTGTGACATGGTTGAAAATGCTAAAACTCTTTTTATATCGTTTTGTGTCAAGGCAATAATTGCTGCAAATAAAGATGAAAAAGCACCAACATAAGCTACAATTTCTAAAGCAAACCCATCATCTGCTGCATGATATAAGTTAAACATTCTTGCAACTAAATATACACCAGCAACAACCATGGTTGCAGCGTGAATTAATGCAGAAACTGGTGTTGGACCTTCCATTGCATCTGGTAACCAAATATGCAAAGGAAACATAGCAGATTTTCCAGCACCACCAATAAACATTAAGATTAATGATGTAGTAACTACAGATAATCCCATAAAAGAAGCACTTGACCAACCTGCTAAATTAGCTTCAATACTTTCTGGATTTGTAAGTGTTTCAAAATCAAAAGTTCCAGTATAATAACCCATCAGTAATATTCCAATAAGGAAAAATAAATCAGCAAAACGAGTTACAATAAACGCTTTTTTTGCTGCAGATATTGCTGAAGGCTTGGTGTAATAAAATCCAATTAATAAGAATGAAGACACACCAACTAATTCCCAAAATATATAAATTTGGAATAAGTTTGTTGCTAACACCAATCCTAACATAGAAAATGTAAATAATGATAAAAAGGCGAAAAATTTAGTAAATCCTGTATCTCCTTTCATATATCCGGTACTATATACATTTACTAAAAAGGAAATTAATGTAACTACAACCAACATCATTACAGAAATAGGATCAATTAAAATTCCCATATCTATATGTAGTGTGGGAGTGAAGTTCATCCAATTGGTTTTAAAACCATAAAATGTTTGATATGCTCCATCAACTTTACCAACTTCAATAAAATACTTGTAAGCTGTGTATAATGATAATAATAACGATGTTCCGATACTTGCAGAACCTATAAAACCAGCCAAACTTGGTTTGATTTTAAAACTTCCTATTCCTAATATTAAAAAGGTAACTAAAGGAATTAGTGGAATTAATATTGTATAACTGTAGTCCATTATTTCTTGGTTAATTATTTTATTTTATTTTTAACCGCAAAGTTCGCAAGGCTTAAAATTGCAAAGTTCGCAAAGTCTTTATTTTTTTTAATTAATAACTAATATTTCATCAATTCTGTATCTTTTACTTCTACAGAGGTAATCATTTTATATAAATTTATTATTATTGCAATGGCCAAAGCTGTTTCGGCAGCAGCAACAGCAATCACAAATACTGAGAAAATAGCTCCTTGTAAATGATCTGGATATAAATATTTGTTTATAATTACAAAGTTAATTGCTGATGCATTTAAAATTAATTCAATTGACATCAATACAGAAATCAAATTTTTTCGTGTTACAAATCCATAAACTCCGATAAAAAACAATATCGTTGTTAAGGTTAGTATTTCGTATATGCTTATTCCGTTTATCATTTTATGTTGTTTATTCGTCTATTTGTTTTTTCGTTGATTTTAAAATTCAACACTTAACTAAATCCCGAAACTTCGGGACAACATTTTATTTACTCAATTTATTTCCTTTGGCAATGACTATTGCTCCAATCATTACTGCTAAGAGTAAGATACTTATAACTTCAAAAGGAAGTATAAATCCACCTTTATTATAACTCAGCATTTTTTCTCCTATTTCTTTTACTTCAATAGCTCTGGAGTTTTCAACTACATTAAACTTGTGACTTAAAATAATAGGTAAAACCATAGCTAAGCCTGCTAAACTCAATATTGCTGAAATAATGCGTTTTTTTGTTGATGCTAATTCTAAATTTAATTCAATATGATGTACTAGCAATACTGAGAAAATGATTAATACAATAATTCCTCCAGCATATACTGCCAATTGGATAGCTCCTAAGAAACTATAATCAATCATAAAGTAAATTCCAGAAATAGCAATCAATACAAATAGTAGGTATGTAACAGAGCGCAACATTTTTTTACTACTTACTGATGCTATTGCAAAAAATATAATAATTGCTGCTAATATGTAAAATATAATTTGTTCCATTCTTTAGTCTTTAGTCTTTTATCTTGTTTCTTTTTAACTAATCTTCAATTCCAGCTTTTACTTTTGATCCTGGTTTATTTAATACTTTGGTTAAGTAACTTCTATCGTACACTGAGTTTTCAAAATTTTGTGCCCATTTAATAGCATCAGTTGGACATGCTTGAATACATAGTCCACACATAGTACACATTCCCAAATGATAGATATGTTTATCAATTTCTTTCTTTTTCTTACCTGTTTCAGGATCTATTTTTCTATCCCAAATAATTTCAATGGTACCATTTGGACAGGCAATTTCACATTTTTGACAACCTGTACATTGATGTTCATTATTCTCATCATGAGGCATTACAACTTCTCCTCTAAAACGATCAAACATTTTTAATGTATCTCTGTTTTCAGGGTATTCTTGTGTTAAAGCACCTTTACGAGCATTTAGGAAGTATTTTCCTGTAATACTCATTCCTGTAAGAAGTGTTTTTATTCCGCTATATATATCTTTAAAATATCCCATAGTTTAAATTCCAATATTGAATTTTAAAATTCCAAAACTCATTATGTTAAATATTTATTTAGTATTATCCATCAACCATTTATTTATTGGTTTTAGGAATTTATTATTTTAATTTATTTAAGATGGCTGATAGAATTTTTCTTAACTCTAATGCTTCATCCATTAATTTTTTATTTTCTTCTTTATCTATTTGTTTATTTCCTTCTAATATTAATCTTAACCAGTATATTGTTTCTTTTGCTTCTTTTCTTGATATTCTTAATCTGTATTTTAAATCCTTATCTCCAACTTTTTCATTGGCTTCAATATAATTTGCTCCAATCGAACCTGATGATCTTACTACTTGTTTTCCATCTTCATAATTTGGAATAGATTTAGGAAGGTTTATTACAAACTTTCTAACTGCTAAAGCAAATTGGAATGTTCTTTCTTCTAAATCATATATTCTACTCATGCTATTTAAATTATCAATATTGAATTTTGAAATTCTATAACTCTATTACTTTTATTATTTTTTGGAATTTACAAAGTTAACCCTAACCATATTAATATTGCCATTAAGACTATATTCATTAAGTTAAGAGGTAATAAATATTTCCATTCTAATTTTAATAATTGATCAATTCTAAGTCTTGGGAATGTCCATCTAAACCACATCATCAAAAAGATAATTCCTAAAACTTTGATGGTAAACCAAATTGGTTGCATCCATTCAATTCCTTCAGTTATTCCAAAAGGAGATAACCATCCTCCAAAAAAGACAGTTACAGCAATACTTGAAATAATAAACATATTAATAAACTCCGCTAAGAAAAAATAGGCGAATTTCATTCCTGAATATTCGGTATGAAAACCTGCACCAAGTTCACTTTCTGCTTCTACTAAATCAAAAGGAGCTCTATTGGTTTCTGCTGTTCCTGAAATCATAAATATCATAAAAGCAATAATAGCAGGAATGTGTCCTTGAAATATTAGCCAACCATGTTCTTGTTGATTAGCAATAATTTCAGATAATTGTAATGTTCCTGTTAAAAGGACCATTGTTAATAAAGATAAACCTACAGAAAGTTCATAACTAATCGTTTGAACACCAGAACGCATTGCTCCAATTAAAGAGTATTTATTATTTGAACTCCAACCTCCAAGTAATATTCCTATTACTCCAATTGATGAAACGGCTAATAAGAAGAATATACCTATGTTAATATCAAAAGCTTGTACATTCTTAGTAAATGGAAAAACGGACATTGCCACTAAAGCTGTTACAATTACAAAGTAAGGAGCTAAATTATATAAAAATTTATCTATTTTATTCGTACTTGTAAGTTCTTTGGTAACTAATTTTAAAGCATCAGCCATAGTTTGAAAAATTCCCCAAGGTCCAACTCTGTTAGGTCCTTTTCGTAATTGAAACCATGCCGCAACTTTACGTTCAAGCAATACTAAATATAAACCGATTACAGCAAACAGCGCTAAATAGAAAGCAGCTATTAAAACCATTTCTGTTATGTGAGCAGCTCCTTCTGGCATAATTGAGTATAACCAGTCGTGAATTGTTTTTATCATCTTTTTGTTCGTTTAATTGTTGATATGTTATTATAGGTTTAAAAACTATTCATAACTCATAACTTATCACTTATAATTTATTTACTATCTATCAATATCTGGCACTACAATATCTAATGATGCCATTGTTGCTACTAAATCTCCAATTTTTGCTCCTACCGCCATTTGTTTTAAGGCATTTAAGTTAGATAATCCAGGAGAACGGAATTTCATTCTATATGGATTTTTAGTTCCTGTACTGTTTATATAAACTCCTAATTCACCACGAGCAGTTTCTACTTTTTGATAAAACTCTCCTTTTGGTAATTTAATTACTGCTTTGGTTGCTACTTTGATATCTCCTTCGGGAATGTTATCAATTAATTGCTCAATGATTTTCATACTTTCCCACATTTCAGCAATTCTCACTTTATATCTTGATAAAGTATCTCCTTCTTTAAATAATATTTCATCAAATTTCACTTTATCGTAAGCAGCATAAGGATGTACTTTACGAACATCGCTTGAATAACCGCTACCACGAGCAACAGGTCCAGAAACGCCATAAGAAATAGCATCTTCGTAGGTTAATAAACCAACACCTTTGGTACGTTTTTGGAAAATTACATTTCCTGTTAATAATTTATCGTATTCTGGTAAGTTTTTTCTGAACGTAACAATAAACTCCTTAACTCTTTTTACGAAATTAGGATGAATATCAAACATTAAACCACCAGGAATATTATAGTTCATGGTTAATCTTGCACCACAAGTTTCCTCAAAAATATCGTTAATCATTTCACGATCTCTAAAGGCAAGGAAGTAGGTGGTAAGTGCTCCAACATCCATTCCCATAACTCCCCACCATAATGTATGTGAAGCAATTCGAGTAAGTTCATCAATTATTGTACGAATAACTTTTACTCTATCTGGAACTTCAATTTCTAAAGCATTTTCTACTGTTAAACAAACAGCATGATTATTAATATGTGACGATAAATAATCCATCCTATCTGTAAGATGAACTATTTGTTGATAACTATCTCGCTCACACATTTTTTCTATAGAACGATGAATATATCCTAAATCTGGCTCAATATTTTTAATAATCTCACCATCAATAGTTAGTATTAGTCTTAAAACACCATGAGTTGCAGGATGTTGTGGTCCCATATTCACAAAATACTCTTGTGTTTTAAAGCTATCGTTTATTATTTTATCTTTAGTCATAATTCAGTTTTGAATTTTGAATGTTTAATTTTGGATTATTTTAAAATCATATTATCCTCATCTACATAATCTTTTCTTAATGGAAATCCATTCCATTCTGGAGTTAAGAATAATCGTTTTAAGTTTGGATGGTTATTGAATTTAATTCCAAAAAAATCAAATATTTCCATTTCGTTAAATTCGGCTGTTTTCCATACATCCACCACACTGTCTAATACAGGGTTTTCTCTATCCTCAACCTTAACTTTTACTACTATTTGATGACGGTGTTTTATACTTTCTAAATGATAAATAACGCCTAATTCTTTTCCGTAATCAATACCTGTCATACAGAAAAGATAATCAAAAGATAGATCTTCATTTGCTTTTAAATCACTACATAATTTATGTAATTCTTCTTTAGCAACAGTTACATTTAAAAACTCAGAAGCTTCTTCAGTAAATTCGAGATTTGAATTTAATTTAGCAATGCTGTTTTGTAGATTTTCGTTTGTCATTTTAGTCTATTTTAAAAGCCCTTCATCAAACCCTTCAATAGGATTATCTCTATTTGCACTATTTGCTTTAATTTTATTCTGTAACATAATCATTCCTTCTAATAATGCCTCAGGTCTTGGCGGACATCCGGGAACATATACATCAACAGGTATTACATGATCTGCACCTTTTACAACAGAGTAGGAGTTATAAAAGAAAGGGCCTCCTGAAATTGCGCAAGCTCCCATGGCAACTACATATTTAGGCTCTGCCATTTGATCATATAAACGCCTTAATACTGGAGCCATTTTATTTACAATAGTACCTGCAATTATAATTAAATCTGCTTGTCTTGGAGAAGGTCTTGCCACCTCAAAACCAAAACGAGACCAATCGTGTTTTGCAGCTCCTGTTTGCATCATTTCTATTGCACAACAACTTGTACCAAAATATAAAGGCCAAAGTGAATTTGATCTTCCCCAATTGATTACAGTATCTAATGTGGTAACAACGATATTTGCACCATTTCCAGCAGGAATAACTTTTCCTGGAAAATCTTTTGCTAATTCTGTATTGTTTTCTGCCATGTTTTATTAATCGGAAGACTGAAGACCGAAGTCATAAGTTACTCCCATAATTTAATTAGTTAATTGCTATTAATTTTTTTTAATTAATCTTATAGCCCTAACACATACTACTAATTACTCCCATTCTAATGCTTTTTTCTTTAATGCATAGATTAATCCTAAACCTAAAATCACTAAGAAAATTATTATTTCTACTAAGGCAACAGTACCCATACTTTTAAATACTACAGCCCAAGGCACTAAAAAAGCTACTTCTACATCAAATAATAAAAATAAGATAGCAAATAAGTAGTACCCAACTTTAAATTGCACCCATGTTGGACCAATAGTTTCTACACCACATTCATAAGGATCTTGTTTTGCTTTATTATCTGATTTTGGTGATGCTAAATTTGATATTGTATTTGCTAAAACTACTAGAAAAATACCAGCTAACATAAATACTAAAATTGCTTCGTAACCCATAATGTATTAAAATTCAATATATTAATAACTAAATTCCAAAAGGAATAATTTCTTTCTTATCTTACTGTAAAATTAAAATAATACTAATTTTTGATAGCTGACATACATCAGTTTTTAGTAATTATTTTAGTGTATAAAATCGCCATTGTTAGAATATATTTGACAATGGCGATTTTTTAAATATTCATATATAAACTTAAATTTTAAACTTCATAAGTTTCTCCACTAAAGAATAAATCATCAACTTTAGAGAATTTAGACATTGCTTTTACTTCTTTAGTTAATGCATCTTCTCTTTGTTCATAAGTTAATTCTTCTGAAGCTCTTATTATACCAGTTACCATTGGATATTCCAATTTTGCTAACATTTGGTGTAAAGTGTTGTCATGTTCTTTTGCATCATGAATTAAAATATCAGCTTCAGTTATTCCATTTTCACCGATAGTTACAACTTTTAATTTCAATCCATTTAAAATCATTCCTTTATCCTTTTCTTTACCAAAAATCATTGGTTGACCATGTTCTACATGTAATTGTTTATCATCTCTTACAGCTTTATCTGTAAATTGAGTAAAACAACCATCGTTAAAGATAACACAATTTTGCATCACTTCAATTAATGAAGTTCCTTGAAATTTTTCAGCTTCAATAAAAACTCTAGTCATTTCTTTAGGATTATTTCCTGCTAAACGAGCAAAAAATCTTGCATTTGCACCCATTGCTAAAACACCAGGTGAAAATGGAGGTTGTGTATTTCCGTAAGGAGAAGTTTTTGTTTTTTGACCTATTAATGAAGTAGGAGAGAACTGACCTTTAGTTAATCCGTAAATTTCATTATTAAAAAGAATAATATTAAGGTTAATATTTCTTCTTAAAACATGAATAAAATGATTACCACCAATAGCTAGAGAATCTCCATCACCTGTAATTGTCCAAACACTTAAATCTGGATTTGCTAGTTTTACACCACTAGCAATTGCAGCGGCTCTACCATGAATACTATGCATTCCAAAAGTATCCATATAGTAAGGAAAACGTGAAGAACATCCAATACCAGATATAAATACAACATCTTCTTTTTTTAATCCCATTTCTGGAAGTGCCTTTTGCATTGATCTTAAGATTACATAGTCATCACAACCTGGACACCATCTTACTTCCTGATCACTTTGAAAATCTTTAAACGTATATTTTTTTACTGTATCCATATTATTATAGTAGTGTTTTAAATTTTTGACTTAATTCATTTGCTCCAAATGGTAATCCTTGAACTTTATTATATTGACTAAAAGTAAATTCAGGATATCTACCTCTTAATACAGAAGCTAATTGACCATTATTTAATTCGCAAACTACAATTTTTTTAAATTTTGAAAAAATTTCTGCAGTATTCTTAGGCATAGGATTTATATAGTTAAAATGTGCATGTCCTACTTTTAATCCTTCAGAATCTAATTGTTTTGTTGCTGAATGTAAAGAACCATATGTTCCACCCCAACCAACAACTAATAAATCACCTTCATCATTAAAATCAGCTTTTAATTCTGGAATACTATTTTGTACTCTCTGAACTTTCTCATCTCTAATTTTAGTCATATATTCATGATTTTCAGGAACATAAGACACATTACCAGTTGTTTTGTCTTTTTCTAAACCACCAACTCTGTGCTCAAATCCTTTAGTACCCGGAATTGCCCACTCTCTTGCTAAAGTTTCATCATCTCTATCATAAACATTCCATGTTTCAGGATCTCTATCTGTGATTTGTTTATGAGTTATAGAAGGCATATCTTTTATTGACTTTATTCTCCATGGTTCAGAACCATTTGCAATGTAACCATCTGTTAATAATAAAACAGGTGTCATATGCTCTAAAGTTAATCTTGAAGCTTCATAAGCCCAATCAAAACAATCTGCAGGTGTACTTGCAGCAATAACAATTAACGGACTTTCACCGTTTCTACCATATAATGCTTGTAATAAATCTGATTGTTCTGTTTTTGTAGGTAAACCAGTTGATGGTCCTCCACGTTGTACATTAACAATTACTAAAGGTAATTCTAAAATCATAGCTAAACCAACAGCTTCACCTTTTAATGCTAATCCTGGTCCTGAAGTTGTAGTTATAGCAAAATCACCTGCAAATGACGCTCCAATTGAAGAAGTTATACCTGCAATTTCATCTTCTGCTTGAAAAGCTTTAACACCAAAGTGTTTATGCTTTACTAATTCATGTAAAATATCAGACGCTGGAGTAATAGGGTAAGAACCTAAAAATAATTCTAAACCAGATTTTTCAGCTGCTGCTAAAAATCCCCAAGCTGTAGCTTGATTACCATTTATAATTCGATATTCACCTTTTGGCATTTTTGAAGGTGATATAGAGAATGAATTTGGAATTAATTCTAAAGTTTCTGCAAAATAAAAACCTGTTTTTAACACTTTAGAATTTGCTTCAGCAATAATAGGTTTCTTAGCAAATTTCTTTTTAAAGAAATCTAAAGTATGCTCCATATCTCTATTATACATCCAATAAACCATCCCTAAAGCAAACATATTCTTACTTCTAGTGATAGATTTATTATCTAAGCCCATTCCAGATAAAGCTTCTTTAGTTAAAGAAGTCATTGCAACTTCTATAACACGATAGTTATTTAAACTACCATCTTCTAATGGATTACTTGCATAAAGAGCTTTTTCTAAATTTTTCTTAGTAAAAGAATCTGTATCTACAATTACAGTATGACCAGCTTTTAATGCTCCAATATTAGTTTTTAGAGCTGCAGGATTCATACATACTAATAAGTCTAAATCTTCACCAGGAGTGCTTATTTCTACACTACCTATATGAACTTGAAATCCACTTACTCCGTATAAACTTCCTTGAGGAGCTCTAATTTCTGATGGATAATTAGGAAATGTAGCAACATCATTTCCAAACATTGCTGAAGTATCAGTAAACTGCATTCCTGTTAGTTGCATTCCATCTCCAGAATCTCCAACAAAACGGATAACTACATGTTCTAATTCTTCGTGAATAGTATCTTTTTTATTTGTCATTATTTTTATTTTTAACTTTAATTAAAATCGCTTCAAATTTAAGATATTTTACTCTTTTAGTTTGAAGTTTCTTAAATACTTTTTAAACATTACGAATTTAGAATGATTACAAATAAGAAACAATGACTAATATCAGCTTAAAATGATTTAATAATTTTGTAATTTTGTAATATTAATAATTAAAACTAAAAAAAATGGCAATTATAATAACGGATGAATGTATTAACTGTGACGCATGTGTTGCAGAATGTCCTAACAATGCAATTTACGAACCAGATTCAGAATGGTCTTATGCAGAAGGTACTAATTTAAGTGGAACAGTTACTTTACCAAATGCAGGTGAAGTTGATGCTGATGCAATGAATGAACCAATTTCAGATGAATTCTACTTTATAATTACAGATAAGTGTACAGAATGTAAAGGTTTCCATGATGAACCTCAATGTGCTAGTGTATGTCCAGTAGATTCTTGTGTGCCTGATGAAGATCATGAAGAAACTGAAGAAGCTTTAATGGCTAAAAAAGATATTTTACACGGATAATAATTTAATCAAATTTTATTTAAAAAAGACTGTCAGAAATGATAGTCTTTTTTTAACAAACTATATATAGTTAATAATAACTATAGATTTTTACTATTAGTTAATTGTTATATTTTTTTACTAAGTAAACGTTAACCTAAAGTCTATTTATAAATACTAATTCCTTAAAATAATGATATTTATTGATCAATTGAGCCAAGTACTCTTTTCATAAAGCCATTTAAGGCATCTCGTTTTGGAGTACCATTTTTAATTTCTTTATGTACTTCAATTGCACCATACATGTTTGAAATTAACTCTCCAATTACATCAAGTTCTTCATCTTTTAAAGTTGAAACTTCAGTTAAGTCTTCTAAAACTTCAATAGTTTCAATAATATAATCTTCATCATTTTTTTCAATAAAGTTTGTTAAATGTTTGATAATTGGAATTTTCATATTACTAGAGTATTTCGTTAACTAAATCTTTTAAAACATCAAACTTGTTTGTTTGTGTTTGATTTACTTTTTTTCCATTTTTATAAGTAGCAAAAGTAGGTAAATTGTCTACTGTAGCTAATTTTCTAGATTCAGGATATTTTTCTGCATCTACTAAAACAAAAGGTACTTCTTCATTTTCTGATGCTATTTTTTTAAATTTAGGTTTCATTATTCTACAATTACCACACCAAGTAGCCATAAATTGAACTACTGTTTTTGGGTTATTTTCTATAATTTCTGCTAAATTATCTTCTTGTAACTCTATAAACATATTTTAAAATTTTAGATAGTAATTTTAGTATTCAGTCTTTATATATAATAAGATGTATATATATAAAGACTGAAACTAAAACTCAATTAATGTGAGCTTAAATATTTGGCTACACCATCTCTAGTTGCATCCATTGCATCTTTACCTTTTTCCCAGTTTGCAGGACAAACTTCTCCATTATCTTGAATATGTGTATATGCATCAATAAGTCTAATGTATTCATTTACATTTCTACCTAAAGGCATATCATTAATACTTTCATGGAATATTTTTCCTTCTTCGTCAATTAGATATGTAGCTCTATAAGTTACATTAGAACCTTCAGCAAGAATAAAGTCATTTTCTTCATCGTATTCACCTTCTTGCAAGTCTAATATATCTAATAACATAGATAAATTTCTGTTTGTATCAGCTAATAATGGGAAAGTTACACCTTCAATTCCTCCATTATTTTTAGCTGTATTTAACCATGCAAAATGTACTTCAGCAGAATCTACAGAAGCTCCAATTACAATTGTATTTCTTTTTTCAAATTCACCTAATGCATCTTGAAAAGCTAATATTTCAGTTGGACATACAAAAGTAAAATCTTTTGGATACCAAAATAATAATACTTTTTTACCTTTATTTACTGCTTCTTCAAATACATTTACTTTAAATGTATCACCCATTTCATTCATTGCATCTACTGCAACATTTGGGAATTTTCTTCCTACTAGTGCCATAATTTATATTTTAATGATTATTATTCTATTGCAAATTTACAAAATACATAAATGTATTTTTGTTGTTTTTTATTTTAATTCTTTATATAAGTATAAATAATTTTTATAACTTTATTTTTTATAACCTTAAACTATGAAACCATTAATATTTTTATCAATTTTTATACTATTTTTTTCTTGTAAATCAGAAGTTAAAAAAGAGAGTATTACTAATAATATAGAGTTTAAAGCACGTATAGGTAATATAACAGACTTTAAAACAATTCATTTTCCTTCAAAAGATGGGTTATCAATAACAGCAGATTTATACTTAGTGGAGAATCCAAAAAACTTTATATTATTATGTCATCAAGCTGGATTTAGTAGAGGTGAATATATCGAAACTGCTAAAAGATTAAATAAAATAGGTTATTCATGTATGGCAATAGATCAGCGTTCAGGTAAAGTTGCTAATAATATCATTAATGAAACTGCCAAATTAGCAAAAGAGAATAATATAATTGTAAAATCGTATTTTGATGTAAAACCTGATATTGAATCTGCTATTGAGTATATTTATAAATTAAATGATAATAAACAAATTATTATTGTTGGTAGTTCTTATTCAGCAAGTTTATCTCTTTATTTAGCAGTAGAAAATGATAAAATTGAGGCAGTTGCTGCTTTTAGTCCAGGTGAATATTTAAAAGGAGTAGATTTAACAAACTCAATTGTAAATTTGGATAAACCAATATTTGTTACTTCATCAAAAAAAGAAATTAAACAGGTTGAAGGTATTATTTCTAAAGTAAAATCTAAAGAAATATTTCAGTTTAAACCTATAGAAAAAGGTATTCATGGTTCTAGAATGTTGTGGAAACAAACTAAAGGCAATCAAGAATGTTGGGATGATTTTACTAAATTTTTGAAATCAATCAAATAATTTAACAATACGCTCTAAAGCCATACCTCTAGAAGCTTTTATTAAAATTGTAGTATCTTTAAAATCAATTTTATTGAATTGCTTTTTGAATTCACTAAAATCTTTTAAAACAATATTTTCTTTAACTGTTGTTTTTAAAAAGTTTTCACCTAAAAGGTATACTTTTTTAAAAGAACCTTTATTTGTTAACTCAGCTATATTTTGATGCTCTTTTTCTGCATGTTTACCTAATTCAAACATATCACCAATAATTACAATTTTATTATTATCGGTTAATTGAATAAAATTTTCTAAAGCAACTTTCATGCTACTAGGATTAGCATTATATGCATCTAAAATGATTTTAGTATTATCTTTTATAATTATTTGTGACCTATTATTAGTAGGAGTATAGTTTTCAATAGCTTTTTTTATTAGCTTATCACTTACTTTAAATTCTTTTCCTATGGCAATTGCGACAGAAATGTTATTAAAATTATAAATACCGATTAAATGGCTTTTAATTATAGATTTGTCAAATTCTAGTTCAACAAAAGGGTTTGCTTCAATAAAATTTATAGGATAATCGGCTGTTCTATTTCCAAAACTAATTATTTTTAAGTCTTTTGTTTTTTTTACTTGTATTTTATCATTATTGTTTATAAAGGCTATTTTATTATTGTTTTTGAGGTATTCATATAATTCTGATTTAGCTTTAATAACACCTTCAATACTACCAAATCCTTCTAAGTGTGCTTTTCCAAAATTAGTTATATATCCATAATTTGGTTTTATAATATTGCATAAAAATTCTATTTCTTTAGGATGATTTGCTCCCATTTCTACAATACCAATTTCAGTTTCTTTATTCATTGATAGTAGAGTTAAAGGGACGCCAATATGATTATTAAGATTACCTTTTGTAGCCGTAGTATTAAATTTTTCAGATAACACAGTATTTATAAGTTCTTTTGTAGTTGTTTTACCATTACTACCAGTTAAAGCAATAATTGGTAATCCTAGTTTTTCTCTATGATATAATGCTAACTTTTGTAGTGTTTGTAAAACATCATCAACTAAAAATGTTTTATTAGGAATTTGATATTCTTTTTCATCAATAATGACATACGAAGCACCTTTTTTTAGAGCTTCATCTGTAAATTTATTAGCATTAAAATTTTCGCCTTTTAAGGCAAAGAATAAAGTATTATTGTTAATACTTCTTGTGTCTGTACTAAATCCGTTACTTTTTAGAAAAGCATCATATATCTTTTTTATCATAATGTAAAAGTATAAAAAAACCTCATTCTAATTAAAAAATGAGGTTTATTTTATTTATGAATTGAAATCTTATTTGTGATAAGCTCTTTTCTTTTTATTTGACATTGGTCCTAATCTATCAGTTGCACAACGGAAACCTACATAATTAGTAGCCATATATTCGGGTAAAAATCTACGTTGAGCAGGATCTAGCCAAAATGCTCTGTCTCTCCAAGATCCACCTTTAACTACATGTGATTTATCACTAATTAAAGTTGTTCTTTCTTTATTATCATAGCCTTGTTTTCTATAACCACTTTCTCCAATTTCACTTGGAATTACTGGTGAATTATACATTCTAGGTTTAGCTTCAAGTTCATCTTCTTCAATATAATAATTTCTTCCAGATTTAATATCACCATCTTTATCATCTACGTTATATGATTTTTCATAATTTTCTCTCATGAATGCATCAGATTTAGTAATAGGAATATATTTTAAGCTTCCTGGTAAATCAACTGCTCTAATTTGGCCATTATCTAAAGTATCATATACAATTGAATTAACATCAACAACAACAACTTTACCATTTTCATCAATCATTTTTTTAGTGTAGCTATTACCTCTATAATAATTAAAGTCATTAGCATCATTATCGATTATTGGTCTATAAACATCAGAAACCCACTCAGCAACATTACCAGTCATATCATAAAGTCCAAAAGCATTTGGTTTATATGATCTAATAGCAATTGGAATATCTGAACCATCATCACTCCATCCAGCAATACCAGAGTAGTTACCTTTACCTATTTTAAAGTTAGCCATTTCATCACCTCTAAAACGTTTATCATTACTACGTGAGTATTTTCCATTCCAAGCGAATTTTTTTCTTCCTTTAATAGTGTTATATTCTCTATTCTCAACAAGAGCTTTAGCAGCATATTCCCATTCAGCTTCAGTTGGTAATCTAAATTTTTGAGTTAATAATCCATCTTCAACTTTTACATGTCTACCAGTAAAACCTCCTTTAGAACGTCCTCTTCCTCTTGATTTTTTTGAAGATCTAGATTTTTCTGTTTTTTTACCTCTTCCTCTTTTAGATTTTTTCTTTTTTGCAGATAAATCAGGAAGGCCTTTTTTATAAATAGTAGAATCTCCATCAAATAAAGCATTTGGATCAGCTAAATAAACATCTGTATCAAAATGATTTTTACCTTCTACTGTTAAAGAATCAACTTCATAAAGGTTTTCTAAAACACCTTTATCCATAAGTATTTTTTGGTTAACCATATTAGTTCTCCATTTACAATACTCATTTGCTTGAACCCAATTTACACCAACAACAGGGTAGTCATTATATGCTGGATGACGCAAATATGTTTCAGTAAGTAATTCAGATTCACCTAAAGTGTTTCTCCAAACTAAAGTGTCAGGCAACATTGATTTATAAATATTTCTATAATTATCATTACTTGTAGGATAAACTTTTTCCATCCATTGTAAGAATAACCTATATTCACGATTTGTTACTTCGGCTTCATCAATGTAAAAAGAACGTATTTGCATTTTTACAGGAGTCGTATTCCAATCGAACATTACATCATCTTGTACGTGTCCCATTGTAAAAGTACCACCTTCAATAAGTACCATTCCAGGAGGAGTAGGTTGCCCTTTATAACTGCTTCCAGCTCCACCATCAAAGTCATTAAAACTCCAACCTGTTAAGGTAGATGTACCACTAGATTTTTTACCTCCACAACTTGCTAACGATATAATTACTAAACTTAATAGTAACCCCTTAAATATCTGATTTCTTGTCATAATCATTTACTTTATTATGTATTTAAATTCTTAAAAGTGTCGCAATTTACAATATTCTTGGTATGTACCAAGAAAATTTTATAAAAAAAACTACTTATAATATTATTATTTACAATTAACGCCACATATTTAACTTTATTATATATTTTTTGCCTTTTTTAAAATAACATGTATATTTTTGCGTTTTTACATACATGAAATATAAAATTTTTATTTTTAGGCTAATATTTATTTTGAGTTTTACAATTGTTAATGCTCAAAAAAACAATAGGACAGTTGTTTTAAAATGGAATGATACTTATACTATTAATACAGTTTCTTCTAAAACAATTACTACTCCTTTATTAGACAATGGTTTGTTTGATGAAAATTATTTACCAATTTATTTTGAACAATGGAAAGTAAATAATAACTATGTTATTGATACTTATAAAATTTATAATGTAGTTTATCAAAATGTAAATGATGAATTATTTTACACTAAAGATAATAGTATTATATCCAGTAATATAATAAGTAGTTGTGAGGTAAAAAAAGCTAAAAACGAATCGTTTGCTCAATTATCATTAAAACCACTTATTTTAAAAAACGGGCAATATAAAAAAATTATAAAATTTGATTTAGAATATAGTTTAAAACCTAGTTCTAATAGAGTTTCTAGAACTTTTCATGATTCTCCTTTATCAAATGGCAATTGGTTTAAATTTGCTATTGATACAACAGGAGTATTCAAATTAGATAAGTCTTTTCTTAAAAGTATAGGTATTTCAGTAAATTCTATAAATCCAAAAAACATACAAATTTATGGAAATGGTGGAAATATGTTGCCAGAGGCAAATAATATTTTTAGATATAATGGTTTGCAAGAAAATTCTATATATATAAAAGGAGAAGAAGATAATAGTTTTGATACTAATGATTTTATTCTTTTTTATGGTGTAGGATCAAATTCTTGGAAGCATAACCTAGACGAAAAAATAGCTGATCATCAAAATAATATTTATTCGGATAGAGCTTATTATTTTATTCATATTGGTAATGATTTGGGAAAAAGAATAACAGATAAAACAGTTGTAACTGGATTACCAATTTCTGATATAACTACGTATAATGCGTTTGAAGTTCATGAAATAGATAATACTAATATTGATAATTTAGGTCAATTATTCTTTGGTGAAAATTTTACTGTAAATGATACACAAAACTTTAGTTTTAATTTTAATGATATTGATTTGACTAAAGATATTAATGTTAAATTATCAGCTGCAACAGTATCTGATCGTACAACTTATTTTAAATTAAAATATAACAATCAAGAAATTATTAGTTTAGGAGTAGGACAAGTTCCACTTTACAGTGTAGGTAATATAGCAAATGGATCAACTTCATTTACGGCTATTAATGATGAAATTAATTTTGAAATAAGCTATAATAATTCTGGAAACCCTTCATCTAAAGCATATTTAGACTATATTGAAATTAATGGTATTAAAAAACTAATTGCTAGAGATAAACAATTTTCTTTTAGAAATTATAATCATATTAACTCCATAAATATTGAAGAGTTTTCTATTGAAAATAAAGACAATATTTTTCAAATTTGGGATATTACAGATACTTTAAATCCTAAAATTATAGAAAACACATCATCTAGTAATAAATTTACTTTTTTATCCCAAGGAGGAAATTTTGAAGAATTTATTTTATTAAATAATAGTGATTATTATACCCCAATAAAATTAAATAACAGTAAAATTGAAAATCAAAATTTACATGGAATTATAGATGTTGATTATTTAATTATAACTAAAGAAGAATTACTAAATGAAGCTAATAGGCTTGCTAATTATCATAAAAGCAAAGGGCTTTCTACATTAGTTTTAACCGAACAATTAATATATAATGAGTTTAGTTCTGGTAGTAAAGATCCTGTCGCTATAAGAGATTTTATTAAACATTTATACTTTAACGCTTCATCAACAGAAAAAAGAATTAAATATGTTTTAATGTTTGGTGATACCTCTTTTGATTATAAAGATATAGAAAAACAAAATAAAAAGAATATTAACGTTATAGCTTACCAATCTTTAAATAGTATGAGTTTAGCAAATTCATATGTGACAGATGATTTTTTTGTAATGCTAGATGATAATGAAGGTGATTTTTATACAGATAATGGATCTGGTGATTTAATTGATGTTGCAATTGGTAGAATGCCTGTTAAAAATTTAGATGAAGCTGAATTTGCTGTAGATAGAACATTAAACTATTATAGCGAAAAAGCTTTTGGAAGTTGGCGTAATATAATTTCTTTAACTGCAGATGATGTTGATAATAAAGCTATTAATTTTACTCTTGCAAAACAAATGGAAGAAATTGCAGATCAGATAAAACAAATAAAACCTGTTTATAATATAAAGAAAATTTATGCAGATGCATTTGTACAAGAAATTTCTTCTGGAGGTCAATCTTATCCAGAATTTAATAAAGCACTAAATGAATCTATTGAACGTGGAACATTAATAATAGATTATTTTGGTCATGGTGGTGAAAATGGTTGGGGAAGCGAACGTTTGCTTGATATTCCACAAATTGATAATTGGAGTAATTATAATACTTTACCACTTTTTATTACTATTACATGTGAATTTTCAAGATATGATAATCCAACTAGAATTGCAGCAGGTGAACATGTATTTTCTAATAAAAATGGAGGCTCTGTAAGTATGATAACAACTTCACGAGAAGTATATATTGATTCTGGAGGTAATTTTAATGAAGATTTAATAGGCGATTTATTAGATTATAATTCAGATGAAGGTTATACAATTTCACAGGCTTTAGCAATAACAAAAAATAAAAATAATAACTCCTCTTATGAACAAAGATTATTTATAAGTTATTTTGGTGACCCAGCAATGCATTTAGCAAAACCACGACCTAAAATTAAGCTAACTCACATGAATGATATAGATGTTTCCCAAGAATTGGATACTATAAAAGCATTATCACATGTATATTTTAAAGGGTTAATTACAGATGAAAATGATAATTTATTAAATAATTTTAATGGAAATTTAAAAGTTATTGTTTATGATAAAGAAGTTAATAGAGTTACTTTAAACAATGATAATTATACTTTATCAAATGATGAACCTGCTACATTTGTTTTTGATATTAGAGATAGTAAAATATTTAGAGGTAATACATCAGTTGTAAATGGAGAATGGGAATTTGATTTTATTGCACCTAGAGATATAAGAATAGCATATGGAAATGCAAAATTGAGCTTTTATGCAGATAATAAAGTAATTGATAAAAATGGTTATAATACTGATATAATAATTGGAGGGATAAATTATGATGCTCCAGAAGATAATATAGGTCCAAAAATAAAACTATTTATGAATGATGAATCTTTTATTGATGGAGGTAACACTAATGAAAGCCCATTATTTTTAGCAGTCTTAGAAGATGAAAGTGGTATTAATACATCATTTAGTTCTGTCGACCATGATATTATAGCAATATTAGATGGAAATCAATCAGAACCAGTAATAATGAATGATTATTATGAAACAGAACCTAATAATTTTAAGAAAGGAAAAGTTAAATTTCCATTTAAAGATTTATCTATTGGATTGCATACTTTAACTTTTAAATGTTGGGACACATATAATAACCCATCAGAAGCTAGTATAAGTTTTGTTGTAGTAAGCGATAGTGATTTGGTATTAGATAATGTATTAAATTATCCTAATCCATTTATTAATTATACTGAATTTTGGTTTAATCATAATAAACCAAACGAACCATTACAAGCTCAAGTACAAATATTTACAGTTTCAGGAAAATTAATTAAAACTATAAATCAGCAAATATTAACAAATGGGACACTCTCTAGAACAATGAGTTGGAACGGATTAGATGATTTTGGTAACAAAATAGGTAAAGGAGTATATATATATAAATTAAAAGTTAATACAATTGAAAATAATTTGAAAGCAGAAAAAATAGAAAAATTGGTTATTCTACAATAATTTTATGATATTTGTAAACTATAAAAATAATAAAAAGAAACTTTTTTAGTTATAATAAAGTTATCTTTAGGATAAATTAAACCCCTAAATAAATAATATTAAATGAAAAAAATATTTTATATCACGATAAGTCTATTTTTAATTAATATAATTAATATAAAAGCACAAGATTTGAATGCTATTACAACAGCAACACCATTTTTATTAATAGCACCAGATGCACGTTCAGGTGGAATGGGAGATATGGGAGTTGCAACTTCACCAGATGCATACTCACAACACTATAATGCAGCAAAATTTGCTTTTAGTGAATCTCAATTTACTACGGGTGTTAATTACACACCTTGGTTAAGAAATTTAACAAATGATGTTTTTTTAGGAAATGTTGTTTTTTCAAATAAAATAAATGATTATAGTGCTTGGGGAGCAAGTTTATCTTACTTTTCATTAGGGTCAATTGATTTAACAGATGATATTGGAACTCCAATTGGCGTTGAAAAACCAAATGATTTTTCAATTGATGGTTCATATTCTTTAAAATTAAATGATGGATTAGCGATGGGTGTTACTTTAAGGTATATTAGATCAGATATGTCAATTAAAATAGCTGAAATACAAAATTTGAATACTGTAAATACATTTGCAGCTGATTTAGGAGTTTATTATCAATCTGAAGAAACTAATTTTGGCGATTTTAATGGAAGATGGAGAGGTGGACTTAGTTTAGCTAATTTAGGACCAAAAGTTCAATTATCTGTAGGAGGACAAAAAAGTTTTATTCCAACAAATATGCGTTTAGGATTAGGATTTGACTTCATTTTAGATGATACAAGTGTTGTTAAAGCAACTTTAGAATCTACTAAATTATTAGTTCCAACACCACCATTAAGAGATAGAAATGATGTTGATGGAGATGGAGATACCACAGAAATATTAGAAGGAAAAGATAATGATGTAGATTTTTTCTCAGGAATGATACAATCTTTTGGAGATGCACCAGGAGGATTTAGTGAAGAAATGAAAGAATTCACATGGTCAGCAGGAGCAGAGTATGTTTTTGATGAGACTTTTGCCTTTAGATTAGGATATTTTAATGAAAGTGATATAAAAGGAGCTAGAAAATTCTTTACATTAGGAGCAGGATTTAAATTTAAGAGTAGTAATATAGATGTTTCTTATCTTTTAAATTCTTCTGATGTTAATAATCCATTAGAAAACACCTTACGTTTTTCAATATCTTTTGATTTTGGAGATATCTATGAAGAGTTTTAAATAAAAATTATTATATTTGACTTTCTAAATTTCGTAAGAAAATGAAAGAAATAAAAATAAGTACAAGCTTTATTGTTTTTGATAATATTAATGAATTATTAAAAACCGATAAAGCTTTATTTTTGGAAGCTAAAAAAGCTAGAGATAATGCATATGCTCCATATTCAAAATTTCATGTAGGATGTGCATTACTACTTGACAATGGCAAAGTAGTAGTAGGTAATAATCAAGAAAATGCAGCATATCCTTCTGGTATGTGTGCAGAGAGAGTTGCAATTTGGAATGCCTCATCACATTTTCCTAATGTCAAAATCAAAAAATTATTTATTACTGCAAAGTCAAATGACAAAGTAGTTACAGAACCAGTAGCTCCTTGTGGTGCTTGTAGGCAAACAATTGCTGAGTATGAAGTAAATCAAGATGATAATATTGAAGTTTTCTTTACAGGAGAAGAAGGTAAAGTTGTAAAAGCATCATCATTGTCAGATTTATTGCCTTTAGGTTTTGATAAAAGTTTATTGTAGGATTTAGTAATATTAGGTCTTTCTCTTAAGTAAGTTGTGATGGTATTGCGATTACTCCACTACTATGGTCTTTATTTGCTCCAGTCACACTTTTTAAACAATTTACTTTATCTTCTAATTTTAACAGCCCTAAGAAACCAAATATAATAGCTTCTTTAAAGTCTATAACTTTTTT